>JAABUR0100000280.1_pt1 | contig 117056 bp, 122 predicted proteins | sample 5560091 | NCBI WGS metagenome assembly JAABUR01 (sample SAMN10711879, study PRJNA513375) | rock metagenome | isolation source: Antarctica rocks | place: Antarctica: Victoria Land, University Valley sud | reverse complement strand
AGCAGCTCGCCGCATCTGCTTCCTAATTGGTTGATCACGCCAGATCATTTAAGGGTAACACTAGAAAGAGACTTGCCAACGAGGACATCTCCACGGAAGATCAGGTACGAAAGAAACAAATTCTATAAACCCCGTTTACATGCCTTCACGTCCTGTGCCATGATTCAATGTTGAACTGAATTTGCTGCTGTCAATATAAACTTGTGTCCAACCAACCAGTGTCCAACTAACCGTATGTGCGTCGGCAAGTCTATATACAGTATGGACCCAAGGAATGGCTCTGTGGTTGCTACCTAGGTGCGGCAACACGTCGAGCGGTTCAACCCCACCGCTCCAAACACCAGATTCGGATGGCTCGTCCGGGTGAGACGACGCAGTTCTCACGGTCTCGCAAAGTCTTGCGCCAATATTTGAACCGTTCATTCGGGACGATTATCGCCACGTCTCAAACCCTGGTCTCGTTATTTCGCATTCCCTAAGTTCGAACCTTGATCAAGGCACTTAATACTGCATGGATCGTATTACTTCTTCTACCTCTTGAACTCGTTCATCTAGGTTTGCCATCGGCGGGCCTGAGTCCTCTGCTGGTCCCTTCAGGCGATTCTCTTCGGCAGCGAGCTTTCCCGATAACATTCCCTGCACCTCCAGCACACATTCTTTCATGTCTAATGCTTTCAAGACTTCCGGGTTCAAGGCAGACAGCTCGTCGAGGCGTTCGCGCCGCTTCGCCTAATTTTGGAGGCGGAGCTCCTTTCCTTTTTGAATTTCCTCCTGTTGAGTTGCCTGCCATTTTCTTCGGGGTCGGTTCGTCTTTCTGTGTTCTGTCGTGGGTCTCGGTCCTCTACTTGCGTTGAGCCCAAGATTCGGGCGCAGCGGGTGACCTGGGCATGGTGGATGCGATTGCGACGTGCCGGTGGATTGTGCCATATCGGACTTGGAGAAGCAAGTCGCGGATTAGGTTCCTGCAGCTTTGACTCTGAACGTGTCTCTCCCAGAGAATCCAGCTGTCCGGGCTAATCCGTTCCTTGGTAGTCTTCGCCTTTTCGTTGTATTATTCCATCCTTCCTCTCGCAGGGCATCCACTTCTGGACCCGTATCCCATCCTTGCACTTGCGTCCACTTCTGGCTCCCACCATCATTTTTGGAGCTACCGTGGGGAGGACATATTGTGTCTCCAGACACAACATGTCGCCAGACCTGGCATGTCTTCAAACATTGGTCTAGAGACGTCTTGTATCGCTCCGTGGAGATAATGTCTTTCGCACTCATCGCGCTACACGTATTTGCCGCTGTCTATTACAACCCTCCGTATTCTTTACGCGTGCCTAGGAACCTTTATTTGCTCATCGTAAGTCATATCGTCACCTTCGCCAATACGTCACTTACAGACTGGTAGGGTATATCTTCTGTCAGCTTCTTAATGATACTCTCGTTACGCTTTATCCGCAAGCTTTCGTACGAATTCTTCCTCCGGACCACCAAGCGTTGGCGTTCCTGATTAGGTATGTGCTCTGGCGTTATCAGAGTTCGAAATCGTTCGTCAATCAGGTCTGTCTCTATGTCACGGCTGGGATCTTCGGCTTCATATCCGTGGTTCAGCTCTTTGCCACTTTGTATCGGAACAGCGTGTTTCGGGGACGCCTCCCGCGAGCAGTGATTACCAAGGCTGGCGGCGGCTTTAAAATAAGCCTCACCGTCCACGGTAAATTAAAGGTCAACCCAGGACAGTATATCAATTTATGGATACCATCGGTCAGTTTTTGGTCCTTCCTATAAAGTCATCCGTTCGTAGTAGCGTCTTGCGAGGAAGGCGAGCAGACGACTCTAGACTTACTAGTCGACCCTTAGAAAGGGTTCACCTCTAAACTTCAGCGGCTGGCCAGATACGAAAGCGGATCCGATTGGAGCGATTTCCGTGTGGCATTATTCACTGGTCCGCATGGGGCCAGCGCTCCTCTGGGGGAATTTGAACGAGTTCTCATGGTCGCTTCGGGATTTGGAATAGTCGCCTAATTGCCATACCTACGACTACTAATCCGAGGCTATAACGACTTCACCACCCGTACACGGCGAATTCGCTTGGTCTGGCAATTGGAAAACATCGGTAAGTGCGCAGGTCGTCGGCGGTGGATGAGCCGCTAACGATGGCAGAGGATGGGGCACCGGCGCAAGAGATTTTGAATCAAGCCTTGAAGGAAGATGCACTGGATGATAGCTACGTACGTAAATTGCGAATTTTATCCCGAGATTGATGTCACTAATTTGTCTAGATCTTACGCATCTCCATCTACTACGCGTCCGGACATCTTGAGCATGGCTCCTTAAATAAGGGCCAACATCGGCGAGTCTCTGCTCATAAGGGGACGGTGAATCTGGATGATATGTTACGAGCGAAAGTATTTAGAGAGTATAAATCGAATAAGTCAGACGTGATACTTACAACGATGGAAAAGGGAGGAGAAGATTGGGATAGGGATGGAGACACACTTGTGGACGGAGTTCCTGGACCTGGCGAAGTAAAGCTGGCATCCGTGAAAAAAATGCTGAGCGGGCCAAAGGAAAGGAAGAAGGGCGGTGAAATGCTTGTCATGGGTAAGGCTCCTTGCCCGGTCGACGATGATGACTTACTAATGGATACCGAAGTGTCGGGATCTCAGGAAATGCGAGATGGCTTGCGAAGGCTTGTGCGAGGCTATTTAGATGACGGATTGAGTTTGTTGGAAATGGATTATCAACCGAATAAATAATACGTGAGCGTTAGCCTACGCGTAAGATAAATTTAAAGTATTCCACGCAGCTACGAATAGGGTTTTCCTTCGACTACGCAAGATTTTTTGCATGGTCAATGAATCGGCGCTACTGAATTAGCCACAAGACTTTCGGTATTGCTGAACCATTTTTGGTGTGAACTACACCTCGTGGTTTGGACCACTTTTGGTGTGCACCACAGTTAATGGTGTGAACCACGTCTCGTGGTGTAGACCACTTTGGGTGTACGCCATGGCTGGTGGTGTGGACCACGCCTCATGGTGCGGACCACTTTGGGTGTACGCTATGGCTGGTGGTGTGGACCATTTTTGGTGATGAAACTCCTTGCTTTGTTGCTGCGCCTCATCCTTCCGCATCAGCATCCAGTTCTTGCTCCCAGCATCCACTCCTGACTGCCTTATCTAAGCTTCGTTCACGTAAGCGCTTTGCGGGGCGACATAGGTGCCGGGATTGGACCAAGGTGCGGAGTAGGGTATACTGGTTGGTAATTCTTTCTGCTGTAACCATGGTAGACTGAGTTGTATGTTGCAATATTTCACTTGATTGGCTATTGTATTTGTAGGATCGCTAGTCTGATGAGTCAGCTCCCTTCAAGACGTCTCGGGCCAACAGTCCATTACCAGCACTCGAATAAGTGAAGCGATACGACTGGTGATCTACTAGTCGATTTGTCTAGCCAATCAGACGATTACTGCCTCTCCTTGCTTGCGCCGGGGCGCAGTACAAAGCTGCGAACCCCCTCTCTTGGATAGATCGCACGCTTTTCCAACTGCATGGTCGCAAAGTCTTGGATCGAGATGCCTTTCAAGCTCGGAGGCCTTTTCCGCTCAAGAGAGTCAAGGTCGCAATCACCACTGCCGACGCCTCCCCCGCCGATACCTGAACCGTCCCGCGCATACTCCTCACAAGCCGCCCCACCGCAAGACCTAAACGTCCAACCATCGCAGGCGACCATCGGTCCGGCATCGACGGCTACAAACATACAAGCTTCTCCACCACCCATCGGAGAAGGCCAGAACTATGGCGTTAAACCGCTGTACGATAGTGACATAGAGGGCATAGAGGCGACTGTCGATATCGTGTTCGTGCACGGGTTGACGGGCAATGCGTACAACACCTGGCTTCACAAGGACCAAGGCACAAGGGTGCACTGGCCGAGCGAACTTCTGAGGCAAGACATCCCGGACGCACGCATTTTGAGCTTTGGCTATGACGCAGATATCGTCAATTTCTGGAACCCTGCATCCAACAGTCGACTGAGCAACCATGCTGAGAATATGGTTGGCGAACTTGTGCGAAAGCGAGAGCGAACGGATACAGAATCCAGAAAGATTCTTTTTGTTGCTCATAGTCTCGGTGGACTTGTTACTGAGCAGGCTCTTAGCTATTCGAGGAATACCGCAGACAAGTTCCTCCACCAGATCGAGCGCTGCACGGCTGGGATAGTCTTCCTGGGAGTCCCGCATTGTGGGTCTGATTTAGCATCCTGGGCAAGTTTTGGGACACGAATGGTCAATCTCCTCAAACGCTCAAACTCAGACATCGTAGGAGTGTTGGAGCCAGGATCCGAAATGCTTCGCATGGTGGGGAATGGATTTCAAACCATCCTCAGACGAAGGAAGGACGAAGGGTCTGAGATCCTAATCACATGCTTCTATGAAGAACTTGGTGTTGCAGGGGTTGGAGAGGTATGAATGTCAATGCATCACGCTAGGCGTTGATCCTGATTCGTCTAGATTGTGCCTTTACATTCCGCAGAGATTAGAGGCTATAGCTGTTATGGTATTCACGCAAATCACATGGTAATCCGGGTTATGCCATCGATTGTTCTGTTTGCTAATCACCGTAGGACATGACGAAGTTCCCAAATCGAGAAGATCGCGGATACGACGCCATTCGAGGTGAACTTGAGCGCTGGAAGAAGTCAGTCCACAGAGCACTGGGGAATGATCGGCAATCAGGTTAGGCTCGAGTCTTGGTTTATATCCCCCGGTGATTTTACGTAAGACGTCGCTACCAGTTTTAGTGGGCGTTGGTCGAGAGCTCTGAATTCCTTCGCCGTGAATGCGTTGGTCAGATACTCAAAAGCTGATCTGCTTGTTCTTGTCAGCGGTGGACAAAGTCACGGATCAGCGAGAAAATACGTCGACCGGCATAAGGACCGAGATAGGTGATCGCAAAAAGCTGACGTCAGGGGGTATGATGGCCGAGCAAGGCTCGAATCGGTTTGGTGACAGTCATGCTTGGAACAGCCAGGTGGTCCAAGGAAACTTCTATAATGCAGTCATTAGTCAGTCCTCTCGTCGCTAGTCGTACTCCAAATCTAACCGAGACCTACATTACAAGACCCCAAAACGACGGCGTGGCCTGACTCCACCGGTCAGTAATCTTATTACATATTGGGCGCCCCTTGTCCGCTATGAACGCAGCCCTTCGATTTACTCCAAGACCAGTGACCACCTAACAGCTTCACGTGATGTACACAGATCATAAAACGGCCAACCGATGGATAGTGCCTCGTTCCGCCAGCCGTGTCTATACCGGACGCGGAGACATTGGTGAGCGCCTTGCTCAAGTGCTCTCATTTGATCCCGCGACGCCTCCGAAACAGCAGAGGACTTTTGTCATCGTCGGTGTCGGTGGTACAGGCAAGAGCGAAGTCTGTCTAAAGTTTGCAGAAGACCATCGAGATGAGTACGTAGAATCAAACGTCTTGCCGATGTCCTGCTGACAAGCTAGGTACTGGGGGGTTTTCTGGCTTGACGTTAGGATCACCGCCACGGCCGAGCAGGGATATATCGATATCGGGCGACGGTGCGGTGTCGCTGAACCGAGCGTTGAAAATGTGAAGTCATGGCTAGCCTGCAATCGCCAGCGGTGGCTTCTGATCCTCGACAACGCCGATGACCTCGAGATTGATTACTCTGAATACATGCCGCCCAGTAGAGGAGGCGACATTTTGCTCACCACACGCAATCCAGAATGCGGTACATACAACACCGTGGGACGTGAAACGCTGGGTGGTCTCGAGCCTGAGCTTGCCCGGGAACTCCTACTCCGGGCTACTGATATAGCACAGAGTCGGTGGAAGGAGAAGGAGAAAGATGCTATGGCCGTTGTCACGATTCTTGGGTCACATACACTTGCAATTATCCAAGCAGGCGCGTTTATCAGGCAAAAGTTATGCACTCTCGAGCAGTATCCGACCATCTTCCAGCAGCAAAAGGGGCAGCTTCTGAAGTTTCACTCAAAGCAAAACCTGTCGGTGTATCGCAATGTGTACACGACATTCGAGGTTTCCGCAGAATATCTCCAGAACTCTAAATTGCCAGAGGGTTTGGATGCTTTGAACTTTCTTCATACTCTTGCGTTCATGCATAACAGTGGAATTTCGGAGACAATGTTTCAGAACGCTTCTGAATATGCCTCCAAGCTCAAGGAGACGGGGACAAGTAATGACGATGAAGTCTTATCTTTATCCGTGCGTCACGTCGCGAGGCTACCGGAATATGCCAAGCAGGGGTGGTCCAGCCTTCAAGACCGCTTGCGGTGGCGCAAAGCTTGTACAATCTTGGAATCTTTGTCGATCATTACCGTGCATGAGGATGACGATTCCACAACTATTGCCGCGCATTCTCTAGTGCATACGTGGGCTAAAGAGCGGCAAGACCATCAAAGTCGATGTAGAGCGTGGCAGTCGGCCGCGACGATCGTCGCGCTATCGTGTCAGGGATGGTACTCCTATTGTCCTTTTTTCATCTTCCTCCAACCTCACGTGCGAGCCTGTGTGAACCACGAAATCGATGAATACACACAGACCATGTCCGACATCGAAGCTGCTCAAATACTCTTCCAACTTGCATATGTTCTCTATATTATGAAGGATGAGAGCTCGCTTGCTTTTCTTGTTCACCGTATCCGCTTGAGGCTGCAAAATAGATATGGAGCCGACCAGGAAATAACACTACAAATCAAAATCTTCACTGGGCGTATATCTTTGCAACAGGGAAAATATGGAGAGGCCGTTGATGTCTTCAGACAGATTGTCGAGTGTCGATCTCGAGCGCTGGCCGAAGACGATTCCTCTAGGCTTGCTTCGCAGCATGCCCTCGCTGGTGCTTACAAAGCAAATGGGCAAGTTGGCGAGGCCGTCGACCTACTCGAGCACGTCGTCAAGGTTCAAGAAAAGCTGACCGAAGATCATCCCTCCCGGCTTGCTTCACAGCATGAACTCGCTTGTTCTTACGAAGCAAATGGGCAAGTTAGCGAGGCCGTCGAGCTACTCGAGTACGTCGTCAAGGTTCAAGAAAAGCTGACCGAAGATCATCCCTCCCGGCTTGCTTTATAGCATGAACTCGCTGGTTCTTACGAAGCAAATGGGCAAGTTAGCGAGGCCGTCGAGCTGCTCGAGCATGTCGTCAAGGTTAGACAAAAGCTAGCTGAAGATCATCCCTCCCGGCTTGCTTCACAGCATGCCCTCGCTGGTACTTACGAAGTAAATGGGCAAGTTAGCGAGGCCGTCGAGCTGCTCGAGCACGTCGTCAAGGTTCAAGAAAAGCTGACCGAAGATCATCCCTCCCGGCTTGCTTCGCAGCATACCCTCGCTGGTGCTTACGAAGCAAATGGGCAAGTTAGCGAGGCCGTCGAGCTGCTCGAGCACGTCGTCAAGGTTGAACAAAAGCTGGCCGAAGATCATCCCTCCCGGCTTGCTTTACAGCATGAACTCGCTGGTGCTTATAAAGTAAATGGGCAAGTTAGTAAGGCCGTCGAGCTGCTCGAGCATGTCGTTAAGGTTAAAGAAAAGCTGGCCGAAGATCATCCCTCCCGGCTTGCTTTACAGCATGCCCTCGCTTGTGCTTATAAAGTAAATGGGCAAGTTAGTAAGGCCGTCGAGCTGCTTGAGCACGTCGTTAAGGTTAAAGAAAAGCTGGCCGAAGATCATCCCTCCCGGCTTGCTTCACAGCATGCCCTCGCTGGTACTTACGAAGTAAATGGGCAAGTTAGCGAGGCCGTCGAGCTACTCGAGCACGTCGTCAAGGTTCAAGAAAAGCTGACCGAAGATTATCCCTCCCGGCTTGCTTCACAGCATAAACTCGCCGGTTCTTACGAAGCAAATAGGCAAGATGACGAGGCGGTAAGGATTGAGAGTAGGCCTATCCGAATCATTTTAGATGAGCTATAAAAGGTCTACTAGGGATCTTTAAATTTTCTTTCTCCTTTAATCAAAGGGTTAACAGCACGTGAAGGGGAAAATTAAGTCGGTGTTTTATAGTCTTAAATGCCGTCCTTTACCTTACAGTAATCTAGTCTATACAAGCTTAATGGATTTTCAAGATATTAAATCATAAGCAGCGTTTAGAATTGAAATTGCTACTTAGAACAAGAATATATAAAAAGAGGCTCTAGCAGTTTTTCTTTTGCAACACTATACATAATAAGTGAGAATTAATCCCGCGCCAGGTGCTTTACGGTATATTGTAGCCCCTCCTGTGACGTCCTATCTCATTCCGCGCTATCCTGTAACTAGTCAACTACAATCTGGTCCAACTTGCCTTTTTCCACTTCCTTCCCACTCTTCACCAGATCGGCGTGCAAAATGCAGGAACTGCGAAACGGGCCTAAACTACAAGGTCACTATCTCTTCATCGACACCGTATTACCAGCTGGCTGAGGCATGCACCGCAGGGTGGTGCGAGAATTGGAGCAGGGTGCCAGCTCATCGCTCCAACTACAAGCCGTGTTAAAGCGCTTCCTAGACGACCACTTAGACGAACGAAGCCAGGGACCACAAACGTCGCCCTTGGACTAAAAAGGGAGCGAGGCGCCAAGTTTGGCTTGAGGGGCCACGTCTGCATTGGCTGTGTACAGGGTGCTAGAACTGGATTGGGGTGGGCATCCAGTATAGACCTGAGGTGACAAGCCAAAACTGGAGACTCTTCGACTCATTTACATTTAAGGCAAAGATGGTCTCGCTGGTTTGTTCGAACTTCTATAGGAGATGTCCAATCTTTGTCCAGTCTCTATTAATCGAAGTCAGCAATCTTGCAATATGCCTTACGCAGCAAAAGCAAAGACACAACAATTCACGAGGAGAAAATCAGATTTGATGAAAAAAGCAGGTCAGTTGGCGCGATTATGTATGGAAAGTACTATACTTGTCGATCAACCGATCACGAACGGTGGCCTCCTAGTATAACAGAAATCGTACGGATGAAGCCGATATATCGATGTTTAAGCTGACGCGAGTTTAGGGAGCCTCTTACCCTAAGCCTGTTAATATGTAATCCAAAGACTTTGATCACACCATTCGTGAAGTTCCGCATAACTCAAAGGTGGAGACTTTGTCGAGCGAGAGGTCTGGCTCGGCAGCCAGCCTCGCCAAGTCTCTGTTATCGCTGCGAGTAAGAATTCTCGATAACGACGGAGGGATATTGAGAATCGGCACGCGCAAAGGAGGCGTCTGGTGTGTGCTTGGGATAGCGGTCGTCGATGGGTTGGTATCCATAGAGATAGACGTCCGAGGTCGACTCTGATCTAACCAGATCAACAACAGCTGCGATATCCGTGTCCCCACGACCAACTTTTTCAGCTGGGATTCAATCTTCTGAACAACAAGCTCCGTATATATATCGTGGGTAGATGTTGACATCCTGACGGTGAACCGGGAAGTATGTGGAGACCAGTCGAATCTAGTGATCACAGTGGTTCTCATTAGTTCCATACTTTTGCAACACCAGGAAAGCCCTGTCTACTTACCGGAGTTTGCCCACCACGTAGTCATAAAGCGGTTTGTGTCTCTCCAGGATCAACCATACCGCCTGAATCTCTTCTGGTGTGATCGCAAACACCGTCCACGGTTCCACCTCTTTGTCTTTGTGGCATGAAATCAGAACGTCAAGGAGACTGCTGGCCGTCTTTAATGGTGTGGTGATCTGAGTCGATGGACAAGGTAGAAGACTATGGGGGATCTCATACGCGGTTATATAGATGATGTGAAATTGGGAAGATGGGATTACAAAAACTGCGCTTGTTAAGCTAGTACGACAGATGTCGATGCCTGTGGAGCATTTGCGGCTTATAGCTGCAAGATGAAGGGGGAACGGAAGTGAAGTGAAGGTGGTTTTGCAGTCAGAATGGTCATTGTGGGAACGTTCAAGGATTTATTACGCGGATGAGACCATATATACTCGGCCAGGACAAGAGAGGTCGCCAATAGCTTCGGTGCCTTGATTTAAGTATTTTCATACATCTAGAGTGTTCAGCTTCGCAATGAGAACGTAATTATATGCATAAATGAACAACAATGCCCACAGCAAACTTTTTTAACCAAAAATCCTGCACAATCATTATGGTTCTTCGCTTTGCTCCTTTGAGGCGGAAAGAAGATTACCACAGCAGATAAGCGTGGCGAGATTTTGTGCTGTGTTCAGGAGCCAAGTCGGTAGAGCTTACTGCAGTATATCATTATCTATTAGTACACTTGGAAATATGTTAATATAGCAACATCGAATGGAAAGCATACCCTCAAAGTTTATACATCCTTCGATTTAATACACTATCTCAGGGTGTAGCCTTCTAGAGAGGAACCCAGGGAATCAGAGGGTGTCCCCCACTCTCCCAGTGCTAGAGCTTTCCAAGTCGTCAAAGTATCGAGAGAGACAAATCGTAGAACAGTTACTTAAATATACACAATCAATCCGTGAGGCCAGATAACTCAATAACCAACCCAAAACTCCACGAGGCATGCTAAATCTTGTCAGACATATAGATTCCGTGAATGATTGCCGCATGATTCTTAAAATGCATCACACTGTCAAGCGTGACTGCCGCACATTCGGGATGGGGGAAAGGACAGGGTTCGCGAGGCCGAAAAGGGTGACGGCGGTCAAGGTGCCGCTGCAACGAATGTTTACTTCCAAGGTTATGGAGTCGCTCCTCCAACGGTAAGTGGGTATCACCTAGGCAGTAAAGGCACTGGTAGGGTTTGCATCTGACAGGAAAGAGATGGGGGATCGAGGAGTCCGACTCAGACTCGGACTTGACGGCGTTCAAGGGACATTCTGCGTCATTATCAAGAAAACTTCCCCTCGCGTGAATCCTCCGTATTCGGCGGGCTTTGCGGAACCTTCCCTCCTGCCGGATACAGAGCGACACCATATCATCGACAATGGAGACCCGCCAATCCACATTGCCCTCGGCACCACGAGTCGACGGCGGGTCGAAGAAGGCCTTCGCGATGCGTGATCGTTCCACCAACGCGTATCGAACAGGCCCTGAGGTGGAGAGAATGGGACTGAGCGACTCCGTATCTCCCTCGAGCTGCGCTCGCATGTCTTGCACCGGAGCGACGGCATCGTATTCTTTATGGATCTGCTTCAAGAGCTCCCGCTCTCGCGTTTTGATCTTTCGATCCACGGCTCGTTTGGCCTCCTCGTACTGATCGTAGATGGCGTGTCCCTCTGCACGGTAGATGAACGTGAATTGGTGCCGAATGCGCTGGAACAGCTCATCTCGGCGGCCGCGAAGCTCCTGGATTTCATCCTCCTGGCGGATACTTGCACTCTGCGCCTCGGTCAGCTCTTTGGGTCGTCGGGGGTCAATTCGTCGGCTCATCCGGTTGGCCGCTTGGATCAACTCCGTCCGAGGCGCCGTACCCCCGTATGCAGCTTGGGTGTCGTATCGGATCATGCGGGACAGGTAGTTGCGCTGGAAGATGGCTGAGTTGGTGTGATCCATGACCAGGTTGCGGACGGCCTCATTGGAATTGGGATCGTCTGGTGGATGCTCGTGTTAGTCTAGGCCCCCTGGGACCAGAAGCCTTAGGACTTACCATTGATGGCATTTCCCGTCGCTCGCCGGAGACAATAGGTCGTGAAGACCTGTACGAAGCCAGTCTCTTCTCCTAACCTTTTGATCCACTCGTGATACTTCTCGTAGGAGAGTGCCGTGTCGGCCGAGATGGAACAGCCCCTGGGGGTTTGCACAGGCGCACGGAACAACGGTACGTCCAGTAGATCCTCTTTCCACGGGATTAGTTGGCAGTTCAGTCCCTTTCGGACGCCCAGCGTCAGAACTGTCCTGGGGGTTGTATTCGGGAAAAGGTAGGCGTCGTCGTCGCAGGCGAGGCCGATGATATGGGATATGATACAGAAGACGGGATTGGTGTCGATAAAGAATGTGTAGGTTTTCCTGCACGCCTGTCAGATGGATGGACTCGATTTCTGGGCGGTCACTTACGGTCTCTTGCGCTTCTTGCGAGACTTGGTTCGGGTGAGCTTCAGCTGCAAAGTGAGCGCCACTTCCCCAGTGGTCCTGTTGTACTGGACGAACAAATCCAGGTCGCGGTAGGTAAGTCCAAGAAGGGCTCCGGGTCGGGATCTAGTGAACGCCGCGACCAGCAGGATCGTTGCCAGCTGCACCCGTTGCCGTTCGTGAGGGAAGGTGTTGGTGTCTGTCACCCAATGGCAACGCAGCAGCTCCACGAAATCTACCGCATCCAGGAGAGGCTTGTCGGTTTCGCTGCCGTCCAGCCTGTGTTCTTCGGCCAATGGACCGTTGATGAACTGTTCTAACGTTACTCGTGTATAGAAGCATCAACGTGTGCACCTTTCACTTACATTGTAGATTTGCTTCAAGGTCAACGGACTGATCCGTCGACCCTTCCATTTGATGTAGAGCTGGCTCAGTTGATGCCAGTAGGTCTCGACCGAACTGATTTTCTTGACGGAGTAGTTGTTACACATCCAATGAAAAAAGTTCTTGATTCGACCCTCTATCGACCTTTTAAGTGTGTAATAGGGATCGATATCGACGGTGTCGCAATACCTAGAGATCGAGGATTAACAACGTGAGCAGGACGACTGTAGAATCAATACTGGAGGCGACTCACTCTCTCCACAAACCCTCGAGACGATCGATGTGTAAGTTGGTGACATCGGCGTAAAGAGTCGTTGATCGATGGTATTTATCAATCTTCTCGTATCGTGCGTTGTAGTATTCTCGAGCTGAGAGCTGGCTTCTCGTGGAGGAGGCGTGAGACGAGTTTGCGTCTTGCTTTTGAGCATGCAGCAGTGCTTTGCGACGAGCCATCGCAGTTGGCGGTGAGGATAACTGCCTGTGTGCAGAACGAGTGAAGGCGAGTCCTGGAGAACAGCAGTAAAAAGAGGGAAGTAAGTTGGGAAGAGAGGAATGCAGAGGGGGGGAGGGCCATCTTTAGAGGCGCCTGAAGCAGCCGGGGGTCCCAGTGTGTACACCTCGCCCCCTCTCTCTTTCTCTTCTCGCCTCTTTCCCTCCTCATCTCTGCACTGCCCGACCACGCATCGAGGATTTAATGGGCGACCCATGGTGAAGTGATAGAGATGATCAAGGAGTTGATGCAGGAACGTCTTGACTCAATGCGATCGACTAGCGCGCAAGCCTGCATGCAGCCATTGAGAGAGAGGGGATTGGTGGGGGAGCGCGTCAGCCGTCCAGGCGGCGTGGTATGGGCAGGGGACCCTGGTGCAAAAGGTGCTTAAAACAGCGTCCACGTCTACCGAAAACGGCTACCTTTTTACCCCGATCTAGTTTAAGAAAATAAACGTTGAATAATCTCACTGCAAAACCTGTCTATTGAAAGAAGGATAATACACGCAAATCCTACTCTTTTCCCCATCAAAAACTCAATCAAGCGACATACAGTCCAAAATACCCCATCAATATGTTTCACAACCTCATCACCAACATTCTCACACTTGCCAACGGAGTTTCCGCGGGTGAAATAGTCGACAACCGCCTCAACCCAGTCTACCTCACAATCGCGACCACTGGCTTCCGCATCCAGTCACATACACTCCATATTCCCCCTCGGATTGGCTTTTTCTCGCCCGGCCCCCCTCGCCTCCAGGTGCACGAGGCTACATCCTTTATCTTCTTAGCGCTCGCATCCGGTTTTGCAATCGCATCGGGTGGCTTCGTGATCTTCGTGATCAGATTGTGCGGGTTGCGAAATTCTCTAAAGGTAGGTGCGGTGATGTTGGTGATGGTGATCGCTCAGGTGGTTGTTATCTGGGCTATGGTGTGTTGTGACTGTCGCCGCGTACCGGGGTATGAGTGGGGAGACTGGAAGGTGCGGCAGGATTGATGGTTGGTAGATGTCACTGATTTGTTCGGTTCGTGGATGATTTGCTTCTGTCCCGTGAGTTTACACATCGTACTGAAATGACACTCAGACTTGATCTTCACCTTTCAGGGTGTAAGGCACTCGCACCTATCAATCTTTCCGTCTGAAAGGACCGTGAAGAGTGTTGAGACCAATGCACTAAACTAGTCATGGGGCTGAAGCATCACATACTGCTGATGTAGAACTCTTAAGCATCCAGTTCTGCATGCATAGGTCTCACTTGCTGTGGTTGTAAACCTACTTTGAACAAAAAGGCAGGTAATAGTTGCAAGGTATTGACTCGACCCCAAACAGGGAGTTGCTGTCCACAACAGCTCATCTGATATACATGTATCCAATGTGCAATGATGACATTGTCGGCTCTCCAAGCTTTCTGCGTTGTGCTTCCCACATCTTTGCATTCATAGTGATCCACCGATATGGCCATCGCAATTGAGACCTACCAAACATCCAATTACTCTAGGTGCGAAAAGGGCGGAAGCTGCGGATTCCTCGTTTCAACGCCGCAACGGTACATCGCTTCCAGGTAGAGGAGAGGGACCTGCCGCTCCTTCCTCGGCTTATCGCCCATCGACTTATCACTACGCCGACCACGTCCTCGGATGGATCATGCGACCAAATCGCCTGTCATTTCGCACTGGCGGATTCGTAGGCAAGCGTTGTTCGTCTGGTCGGTCAATATCTGGTGTCTCAACTGCTGAAAAATCTGCTGCTGCTCGCACCTTCAAAGCCTCCTCCATCTTCCCTTGCTGCTCAAGCGCGGTGATTAAGTTCCAATGCGCGCCCGACTGGTATACATCATCGTCAAGTTCGCAAGCCTTTCTAGACCACGCTTCCAGCGTCTCCCACTTGCCCTGATTCCATAGAGACGTGCATAGGTTGTCGAATAGTCGGGCACCGGCAACGCTTTGTCGGCCTATCGCGTCAAGGAATGCTGTCTCTGCTTCTGCTTCTTGCCCTTCGTAGGCGTGGCAGATGCCAAGGCACTCGATCACTCGCACCGTCTCGGGATGTACAGGTCCCAGACCGTTTTCGCGCCAAGAAAGTACCCTTTGGTACAGTTCCTTCGCTGTGAAATGCTTGAACCTATTCAATAAGCAGTCGGCCAGAACGTCTGCCGCATCGATAGTCTCTTTGTGATGACTGCCTAAATGCTTCTCATGCAGCTGCAATGTCTTCAGCCGATATGTCTGCTCTTCACTGTAGAATCCTCTCAACCTGCAGCACTCTGCAATGGTCTGCAAGCAGCTTGCGGTAATGCGCCACTCGGATGTATCATGAGAGCTCGCCATTATGGCTTCGCTTAACCGAGTAGCTTCGTCCAGCCTACGTTGACGCATGATTTGCTCTGCACGACTGAGGCGATAGTCGAAGACGTGTATGTGCTCTGGATGATACATTGCTTCGCACAGTGTAATCAACTTTGTGTAGAATATCTCCGCCATCGCTGCGTCGCCTTGGAATTCCGCCATCCCAGCCATGCTGCGGTAGGTGTAAACCGTTTTGGTGTTCTCCGAGGCATCGCTGGCCGGACAACGTTCAATGATTTCTTGCCACATCGCAATGCCATCGTCCTCATGCCCAAGCATGGCCAATTCTAGAGCATAGTCGTGCATGTTGTCGAGCGTTCGTACACTGCTTGGGCCCTCCATTGCTTCCCAGCATTCGAAGCTGGCTTTACCCATCTCAAGACAAGACTTTTCGTTGCACTGGTCATAATAGAGATGAGCCAACTCAAACGCTGATTCTGCAAAGTTCAGGGATGGATACGTCGATATGCGAAGAGCCTTTTGGAGCAGTTCCGCCGCCATGTCCATATCGCTCGCAGATCGTGCCTGGTAGTAGCGAAGTCTGCCGCAGAGCCATGTAGCTGCTGCGAGCCGTTCATCGTGTTCAGGAACGAGCTGTTGGAAGATTTGAGCACTGTGTTCTGCTCGTTCTAAAGCTTGGGTATACATCCCGCGCTCGATATCAAAGTCTGCCGCCCAGCAAAGCAAATACGCCAGGTCCAACCGAGCTTCTGTTGTCTGATACTTGTAACTCATGAGGACATGAACGTGAGGAGCAAGTGCGTCGCAAATAGGCCACTCGGCGACTCCAATCTCGGTTGGATAGTCTTTGGACACACAGGCCAGAGCAGCGTCCTGCCATTTTTGAAGAGTACCATCTTTCTGCAGTGAAAGTTGGACAAAGAGCTGCACGAGCCGGTGGATCTGGAAAGTCTGTAGACCAGCTCGGGTAATAACGAGGTTGAAAGACTGCAATACACCGAGGGACGTTGCTACCTCCGGCATTTTGAGCAAAGATTTCGGGATACTTTGACGATCGAGCATCGCAAGCAAAGATAGTAGTTCTGTTGCCCTAGGCTTCTGTTGCTTGATCTGATCGTAAGATAGTTTCCATGTTCGGAAAACGGAATTCATGCTTTCCTCGTCCCGTCGCGAGTCGTCAAGCTCTTCATCTAGGAATTCCTCTGCCTCTTGTCCCCGGAGTGCATTAGCATAGTCAATAATTGAGACGCCATTTTCCTTGATAAAGGCTGCTGCTTGAGAAACTGCTAGAGGGAGTTGACCCAGTTCCTCTAATAGATCACGCATCTGGGCTTCATCGATGTTTTCCTCCTCACCTTCAAGCTTTGACAGAAAGAGCGACTTGGCTTCCTCATTTGACATTGGCTGCACGACAATTGGCTTCGCTTCTTTTACTAGTCTACTCGCTACACGATTATCACGAGTCGTGATAAAAACCTGGCTGTTCTTCAAACCGTCGGGAAGGAATTTGGAAAGATTTTTCGAAGGGTCATCCAACGAGCCACCGGACTTGTACTTGCCAGGCCACCAGTGCTCAATGTTGTCTGCGTTGTCGACAACGAGAAGGTAGGAACTTGTCGTGCTCGAGAGCCATGAGCTGACCAGCTCTAGAATGGAATCTTCGGGATCATCCCAGCCCGGCAATTCCAACAGCTGTGCAATTCGTTTGTACCCTTGATAGAAACGGGCAATGTTACCTCCATAGACCCATAGAACGTGAGCATCAGGATTGCTCTCTTTGTACCGATAGCAATATTCGATGGCGAGCTGCGACTTACTATATCCATGTGTGAGCACAGTTCCAGTCTATGCAAAAAACGAGAGCTGCTCACCCAACTCCGCCGATGCCGGATATCGCTACCCGCTTCTGCGATTCAAAGATCAATGCGATCGACCGTAAATTGCTTTCTCGGCCCACGAACCGTTCATCACGGCTAAACGGTACAAGAAATAACCCGGTCGCGCTCATGAATGATTGCAGTGACTCTGATGGCCTTCTCTCCATTTTCATTGTCCCCTTTTCCGCCGGGCCAGCGTTTAGGACCGTCAGCAGCTGGACATTATCCCTCAGCGCGGTGGCTATTCGCTGGACACGTCCTTCCTCTAGCAAACTGACGCCAGCCCGAACCATCTTCTTCACCCGTGAGTCGCCCTTCGAGATCGTTACCTTCTTCAGAATGTCATCGAGCTGACTGACCTGCTCAAGGCATTGTCTCACAACTTCCTCGAACGCTTCCTCGGCCTCTGTCGAGAGTTTGTCGCTTTCATGTTGCGTACGGACGACGATACTGATGATGAGTGGCAGACGCGTTCTGATGTCGCGAAAGACAGCTGGAATATCGCCTTCTTCGGATAGTAACTTTATCCTCATCGCGATCTTTGTCCCCAAGCCGACAATGGTGACAATCGCTGAGGCCAGCCCAATCGTGGTGACCGGATCCATTTTGACTTTAGATATCACCTATTTCATCACATGTCGCCAAATATACTCATACAAATCTGAAAGAAACAAGATAACTCAATTGATTGAAGGGATTCGAAGAGGAGTTGATCCACCATCCTTTCCTCGTCAGGGAACCAGCCCTCAAAGTGCCACACGAGGGCCGCAGCAGAAGTCCACGCGCTGGGCTTCTCAGTGCTACGGCGTTCGGGACGTCACCATCGGCGGTCATCGAACGACTTTGCACTCACCCTGTAGCAGCGCATTGGCCCCGGTATAGCTCGACTGCACCGTGTGCGATGAAAGTGGCTGCTGATGAGGGGTAATTGGACTAGCGTTGGAATCATGTATTTAGGGAGCCAGATACCCCTGTGATTCCTACTCCTTAGCAACCCCCATAGTAAGTACCTTTCTGCTGCGTTGGCTGTGCTTGGGCGCGAAAGCGCAGCAAGCGCACGCCAAGACATCGACTGAAAGGCCACTAATGTATGAAAGTACACAAGTATATATCCGTGGATTAAAGATTGGATGGTGCTAACGACTAATCTATGCAATGGCTTGAAGTGCGTACTGCATGTCTGCATGGATCGGGTCTACATGCTGAATAAGTTTCTAACATATAGCGATGGTACGAGTATTCTCTTGATAGATATTGTGTGAATCCGACTTCTTCAGGTGGCGACTGGAGCCTCTAGCCTACGTTCGCTTTGCTACCCATATTAACTTTATTCGTCGTTGCTGTCGCAGGCTGCCTGCTCTCAATGATCCGCCTTGCAACCTTCTCACCCGATGCATATGCGCCAGCAACTGTGCCTAGACCGTCAAATGGCGCAGTATGCTCCCCAGCAAAATAGATGTGCTGCTCCGGCATCCCATGTCGAATTGCTTCCACGTCATGTGCAGCATCTGTAGCACCTACTTGAAAGTTACTGTAGCTGCCATTCCCAGCGAACTCGTCGTTACACCACTCGGTGGCCAGAAAGCGGGAAGGCGCGCAGTTCTTCGCGTATCCTGGCAGCCTGGAGTAGTATGGCTCAAAGAATTCCTGTAGCCACAGATCTCGAGCTTTGCCCTCCAATGCCCGGATGCAGGTTGTGATATGAGTTGAGCAGTCGCCAAAGGTATAGAAGAGCAGGATATTCCGACGATAAGTCTCTGCAAAAGCGTGGAAGCTCACGCATTCCAGACGCCAATTTTGCGGATTGGTCTGAACTGCGTAGGAAGGGGATAACCAATGTACGAAGCTTACATTGTCACTGGAGCATTGCTCTGAGTCCATAGTGACAGACTCCCAAAAGGCAACAGGGAATTCAATCAGTACCTACAAATTGCTATTAGTGCAAGTGGTCCTCAAAACAATCTAGCGGCCGATTACTTTTTCTAGTCTTCCGAATGATATCGAATCGATTGCGGATGCAATGCGAGGATTGAGCTGGTGTATGCTCTGTTTATGCTGCTTCAACCAGCCCAACGGCGCCGTGACTACGACCTCGTCAAAGTACTGCTTGTTGCCATCCGATGTAGTCAGACAGATTAGACGATTCTCGTCTCTCTGACCCTCCACGGAGATCATCACTGTATTGAATTGGATGTGCGCTTTTGCAGCAGGGATCGAAGAAATTCGGTCAAGTATTTTCTTGTAGTTGGTTGGTATGAAGCAGTCGTCTGTAAAGATTAGTTGCATACCACCAAAAGCCTGTCCTCGTGCCTACCTCCTCCGATACAGTCTTCAAGATAGAAGTATTTGAGTGATTGAAGCTCAATACGATCACCCACATAAGCTCCCCACATCTGCGACATGCCTAGGACGAGCTCTACCTCTCGCCGAGTCATGTCCCCACGCTGAAAGGCCCAATCGCACCAACTCTCGAAGAAGCTGTAAAGACTCACAGAGGAATCGAGTTCCTCGTTGCGATCCGTGCTGTGTTCGAGAGCCCCCTCCAAGATTTCCCATACTTGCTTCAGCGCCTTGTTCGCTTCCGATGGGGCTACTAATTTGCCTTCACCATCCACTAAGAGTGTGTTCGCTTTCCATCGATGAAGAGGAGTCTCAGTCTCCGTAGCTAGATCAATGATAGGATTGTACCCGGTGCTGGCGTTATCAGACGTTATAAAGGTAATCTCAGGACCTGCCGGTATACCTGTGTATCCAGTTCGCTCCGCTGTAAGTGCTGGATTCAGCATGGATGTAGTGGAGACGCTCTGCCACTTACACATCAACCTCTAGCGGTCCCATCTGATCGCTCTGGACAATCTATGACAATGTCAGCCGATGTGCATTAGGAGGCACATCATTCATCGCCAACCCTACCACCAATCCGGTTGCGTGCCTCGACGACCGTCACATCGTAAAAGTGCTCTAGTAAGACAGTCGCGCACCGCAGACCAGAGACCCCGGCTCCAACGATACATACTCGAGGAGCCATGGTTCGTCTACAACTGTATAACTAGGCCTTGAGGAGCTTCGATATGTCTGCGGCTGCCCCCTTGGACGCGATTGGTCAAGTAACCAGAACTAGTCCTAGTAGAATAGTATACAGCGGCTTGGCAGTGTTTGTTCAGAATTTAGCAGCTTCGAGTCTACATTATTCGTGTTAACTGAGTTTTTGGCTGTGTCTGGCAACGACTTGTGTAAGTGACACAATTTTACGACACAGTTGCACTGCAATCAATCATGTCGCAAACCATACCTATGAACCCCACCACTTTCGCCCAAACCCAGCTCTCCCTTCTCCTCGCAGAACAATCCGCCGAAACCGCCGCCACAACTTCCCTTCTTAGAAATGTCTCCCCAACCTCTCTCGCCCGCGCAGGCCTCGCCATCACAAATCTCGTCCTATCTTCCCAACGTACTGGTCTCGGTGGGAAGACCGTGTTGGAGCTAGAGCAAGATAAGGCTATCGGCAATGATGGTATTATGGGTGAGCATGGCATTAGGGTGGGAGATATTGTAAGATTTGGGGCACAGCCCAGGGGTGGGGAGAGGAAGAAGGAGAAAACGAGCTTGGAGGAGAAGGGGTGTGAGGGGGTTGTGGTAAGGGTGGCGAATCGAGGAGTACAGATTGCATTGGGGGAGGAGAAGGAGGAGGATTTGGCAGGGAGGTTGTGGGTGTGAGTATGTTGATCGATTGATTTTGACGTTTTCAATGGAGATCCGGGATGGTATGAGACACTACGTACTGATTGTAGTGTCGACGGTAGGGTTAAGTTGGCTAACGATGTCACGTATAAGAGGTATGTACTCTGTCGTTGGGGATTACCTGAGGGTGAGAGGCTGACGTGATGTGGTAGGATGAATCAGACGTTGAAGAGACTCGAGAAGATGGAGGAGAGGGAATATACAACCCTTGCGCGGATACTGTTCGGATTGGACATGCCCACACCAGTGCTGCAGGAGCTCGAGCAGGTACAATTCTTCGATCCGACCCTCAATGTATCGCAGAGAGATGCTGTCCGCTTTGCTCTGGCTGCAAGAGAGATTGCTCTTATACACGGGCCACCGGGTGTAAGTCAGCAAGCGCCCCGAATAATTTAGGGGACTAATATCTGTCAAAGACTGGCAAAACTTTCACCCTCATCGAACTCATCTTGCAACTAATCCATCGTAAATTCCGTATCCTTGTCTGTGGCCCTTCGAATATATCTGTTGATAATATTGTCGAACGTCTAGCTCCCCACAAACTGCCTATTATACGATTAGGACATCCGGCGCGTCTCCTCCCATCGGTACTGAACCACTCCTTAGACGTTCTCACACATACCTCGGAAGCTGCGGGCATCGTGCAAGATGTGAGGAAGGAGATGGATGCGAAGCAAGCAAGTATCAAGAAGACTAAGAGTGGGAGAGAGAGAAGAGCCATCTACGCTGATATGAAAGAGTTGCGGAAGGAGTATCGAGAGCGAGAGAAACAATGTGTGGCGACTCTTGTACGAGGTAGTAAGGTTGTGCTGGCTACGCTGCATGGAGCCGGAGGCTTCCAGCTTAGGAACGAGCATTTTGATGTCGTGATCATTGATGAAGCAAGTCAGGCGCTTGAGGCACAGTGTTGGATTCCATTGCTTTCAGCACAGAAAGTGGTTCTAGCAGGCGACCATCTTCAGTTACCGCCGACCGTCAAATCAACGCCATCCAAACCGAAGCCCGGGGACGATAAAGACAATGGGAAAGCGACGACGTCCCTTCAAACAACTTTATTCGACCGTCTTCTTACACTGCATGGCTCTGACATTAAGCGAATGCTGACTACCCAATACCGCATGCACGAGAAGATCATGCGTTTCCCATCGGACGAAATGTACGAATCAGCCCTCCTCGCAGCCCCTGCGGTCGCATTGCGGCTTCTGACTACATTACCTTACGAAGTCCAGGACTCAGATGACACACGAGAGCCCCTCGTCTTCTACGATACTCAAGGCGGTGACTTCCCCGAAACAGCTTCCACTCCTGACGATACTTCATCTGACGGCAAATTTCCCAGTAAATCTTCTCTTCTGACTGACAGCAAAAGCAATCCTTCCGAAGCTGCTCTAGTCCAAAAGCACGTTAAAGCCCTGATCTCCGCTGGTGTGTATGCAGAGGACATAGCAGTGGTAACGCCATACAACGCGCAGCTTTCTCTCCTCTCACACGACCTAGGGCTCAAAGAAGCCTTCCCAGGCATTGAGCTTGGTAGCGTGGACGGCTTTCAGGGTCGAGAGAAGGAGGCGGTGATTGTGAGTTTGGTGCGGAGTAACAGTGAAGGTGAAGTGGGGTTTTTGCACGAGAAGAGGAGGCTGAATGTTGCTATGACACGGCCAAGAAGGCATCTTTGCGTGATCGGAGATTCGGAAACCGTGGGAAAGGGGAGTAAATTTCTAAAAGGGTGGATGGAGCACCTGGAAAAAGAGGCAGATCTGAGGTATCCAGACGTTGGAGATTTGCAGAGTGTGTAAAGCGTGAGCAAACGAAATATTTTGAAAGCTAACTTCCGAGTGTAGGCAGCACGTGACGAGACGCGGGACTGGGCATTCGTATAACCTCGTCTCACTTCTAACTCATATCTGCAAGACCTTTCCTACATCGTGTTTCCTCCTCTTCCTTCATCGTTACGCGTAAGCAATTCCAGTCTGTCCAGTGCCTCGTATCGGTCATCTTCTCTCATCATCGACTGAACTTCGTGCCATTCCTTAGACTTCGTCAGCTATCAGCTACTGCAGTGGTCCGTTCCCAATCTCAGGCTACGCAACTACTTTTGCTACACGATGAACTGGACAGGGGGCGGGCTATCACGCTCCCGCTTTGCTAAAGGTTCTCTCACGGCCAAGCAAAAGAATCACTTTGCGAAAGCGAGAGCCAAGCTGCAGGATCATCGCTCACCACCGCCCGAAATACAATTCTTCGAATTTGGAGAGTGGATGCCTGAACGAAAGGCCGTTGATTTCTCGCCGCGCTATGCTATGAATGAGGGTTCATCTCTAAAGCAGAAGACGCTTGATCAATTCGAGATTACTAAGCCACTTGTGAAGAAGTTGGAGAGCCTCCAGGAACGACGTGAGCCCCAGAAACGGAAGCGTACTCCTCTGAAACAGGTCAGGAATCAGGAAGGAATCGAAAGACCGAAGTTACAGATAACAGAGCCCATCATTATTGGCTCTAGTCCATCTGCCTCGTTCGCTTCATCTCGTGACTCTCCTGCGGCTAACTATCGCCCACCACACAGTAGCAGCAGCGATGACATACTCAACGCTCCCAGTATTGAAACGAAGCGTCGTCGTCTACTCGAAATGGACGATTGGATGGGCCTCGACTGCCCAGCCATGAAGCCGGTCAAGATGAGATTCGCGGACCCCGCAGATACGGACCTAATTGGTAAACGAAGGAGGATAAGTAAGATCCATTACAGACATCCTTCGGATAGGCGACGGCCTATTGCGAGAAGGGCGATACCTGTACAGAGAAATCTCGGGGCCTCAAAGGCGATGGGGCTGTACTACCCTGAAGGGGAAATAAGTGTGAGAATTGGATCCGCAGTTGATAGAAGTGATGGACGGGTCTCTTTGAGAGAAAACAGTAGACTGAGCGTCCTCTCCGATGAACTACTGGATGGCGAAGTTATCCAATCAGCTCACAAACCACAGCCATTCGTTCCTGTCTTCAATACACCAGGACCAGTTCCCATACGCTTGTCTAGCCATGGGTACCGTGAGATTCTCACACCTTCGGCATACATGACCGACTCTTCTTCCGCTGCTAGAGCCCCAGATTGGGGAGACCAGCTCCGACAACACCAATTCACCCCATCACCTGTCAAAGCTGCAGACAAATTCACGAGCTGTGGACTTGATGAATTGCACGAGTGGGCATTGCCATTTGAAGAGCATGAGCAAGCACATGAGGAGCCAAGCTTCCGACTTGGCCTGAAAGATACGCCGAGGTCTCTTGCTCAGATGGTCAAAGGACGAGGGAGCAGCCCTAGTGTCCCAGATCTTGACTTGGCTGAGGCTCGTACACCTAGTCATCCGGGAGTTCATCCTGCGCTCTCTAAAGCTCTCGAAAGCGCTACCTGGAATCAGGTTGGGACTCGGAACGTCAGATATCCAAAATATGCGGAAGGAGACGACGACAAAAGCAGAACTCATCGAAAGGTAGATGATCTGTATGATGTTGTTCCTCAACTAGTCTCGGCGGCTTCAAAGCGTTTCGAATCTGCGAATGTGGACAATGGTCAAATACATAGTGATCCAAGGGTAGAGACTCTCGCCGTAACCACCCCTCCTTCGGCAATGGCTTCAGCCCAGGTCCTGACTGAATTCCAGGAATGCATAGCCAGCAACGCAAGACTAGAAGATGGTATTACACGCACACTGTATGATATGGAGAAGCGTTTCGCGCGAGAGACAGGCAAGGCTCTACCGCCTACCTCTCAACGTATAGATCCTCGAGCTATGGATCGATTTGACCAGCATCAGCACGATCAGTCATACGAGATTGGAATGGCAAAGGGCTCGATGCGAGATCTCACAGGACCAAATTCTGCTAACGGCAAGACAGCGCTGCTGCAAGCACCACTTGCAGCCGCAACAACAACCAAAGTGCAGGAGCGACCAGCCGAGCCATCAGCCACCAACAAAGACGAGAAGCACATCCCTCTGCCAGCAACGAAAGAACAAGATGCCCTCAAAGCAGCAGAAGACGAAGAAGCAGCATGGCGCAAGATCGTCTTCGGTGACGACCTCGACAGCAACGACCACATCTTCGAAGAGCCCGACCCACACCCCCAGTCACCATCATCACCGCACCACACCCTCCACACCCATCCCTCCCTCCTCGCCGAAGCCGCCACCAGTCCCCTGAAGCAGAATCCGCATCTAGCCGACTCGATCTTCGACGCGCCCACGTCCACACTGACATATCGTAGCCCCAACCCAAAATACACAGCAAACTCTCCAGCACAAGAATACACCACAAGCACTTCGCCCATGCCACCGACCCCAATCCAGCCAAAACTGCCTCGAACCCTCGTCCGAAACCCTGTCCCTTCCTCCCTCCTAGGCGAAGCAAGTAGCGTATCCCAACAAGAACCCACACTCAACAACAACCTCTCATCTGACGAGCTGCACTGGCCACCCGAACGACTACCAGGAATCCCAGAGAAGCTGCGGAAACCAGGTGGAAATCTTCCCAAAGAGAGAGTCCTTTTTAAAAAGCCGTCGCGATATGAAGGCTCACACTCCTCGGATGTAGCAGAACCGCTTGTTCTAGGAAAAAGGGTGCTCAGGATTGGAAAGAGAGTCGATGTTATGGGAGGGAAAGAGGTAGAGGCGAAGAGGAAGGGAAGGCGAAGAACGAGGGGAAGGAGCGGTCAAGTAGAGCAAGAGTATGAGCATGAGCAAGATCTGTTTGAGGAGGATGATGATATTGTAGATTATTGATATTTCCGCTATCAAAATGAGAGGATCTCATGAATAGAGGCTGTGAATGGGAGCAGCAAGTGCATCACCAATGCGTCTTTTGATGGTAAATATTAGGAGAGACTAGAAGCCTTACGAAAGAGTAAGAAACAGAGCCGAAGGCAAAGGATAGGAACCATCAACCATGCACAAAGGATAGACAGAGGCGATACGATACTGGCCGATAAAGCTTGCAGGAAGAGGGCAATCGGTCGTAAGCAATGATGTCTCAATTCGAAGGAAAAGCATAGTGGTGCAGCAGTTATTCTCTGAAAAGCATTACCGGATTGAAGTGAAGAAACCGCAAGCTATGCGTACGAGCCCCAAAATATGCCAAACAGTCTGCCGCCCCTCCCTAAATGTGTTCTCGTAAACACGCCGCAAAAGCCACTCGGACCTGGGTATCTTCCGCGCAATGCTGAAAGTGGAGGGTCCGTCCCATAACGCCGGATGTGCTGTCGATCGATCATGTAAGGTCGTATTCTCGTATAAATTCTCGAAGAATGCTCGCGTGAAATTCCGTGACTTGTGCAGAGTGTGATCGAACCTTCCCAATATGGTGCCAAAGTTGAATAAAAGATGTTGAGATCAAGGGGTCCGCTTTCTATTGCAATGTTCAAGGCCTGGACATTGAAATACCGCTGTAACATTTTGTCTATTGCGGATGCTCACAGCTTCACATGACCCGAGTGGGTGAGGCAGCCTTCGCAGCGGCAATTGTCGCCACAGCGACATTCCGCGTTGTTCGAGCATCCATTGATGGGGAAATTGAGAATCGAATAGCCGTCGAAATCCATGGGCGATATTTGCGGTAGTTCTAAATCGAAATCTTGCGCCTGGGACTCCGTATCTTCGCCAGGTAAATTGGGAGCTGCTGATGGCTGACCATATGATGACTGCGGCCGACTTATCGGAGCTGATTCATCGTTGAAATCCTCGTCCATTGTATCGTACAAATTCTGCACCCATTCCATGGTAGCAGGGTTCATTGGGTGTGTCGTGCAACGTAGGCAGTTGCAACCTGGGCCACATTGGCATTTACCGTGGTTCCTGCCGGTAGCTTGATAGCCCCCTGTTTGCTCTTGGCCACATTGTACGTTTGCAAGCTTTGGGTCAAGACTGGTTTCGGCGAAATCGAGGAAGTCATATGAAGCTACTGAATGACCGGAAGCGTCTACGTCAGGGAAATCGGAAGCTGGTACTTTTGTATCGTTAGATGGCACTATTACTGGGGCTGGGAGAGGGCGGGTACTGACCGTGCTGTTCCTGCTGCTTATTGTGAGTGAAGTGTGGGTCGAGACCATCATCAATGGGAGCGTCAAGATCAAGACTAGAGAAAGCCTGCTGCTGAGAATGACTATTGGCGATGAAGTCGTTTTCTTGAACAGGCATATGATTCGTTGAAAGGATGGCATTTTGGAAGGGCTGATCACTACTGGTCTGAGGCGAGGCCTCATGAGGATACTGCGGATAGTCCCAATGTAGAACTTGTTGGTCCGGACCGAGATGAGAATGACTGGAGACTCTTTCAGACCCTCTTGGTGGTGTCATTATTGGGGTTAGAGGAAGATTTGGGTCCACTCCCAGAGGTTGGTGGGCATGACCTTGGCCTAGCGTGGTGGTTGTGGGTCCACCGTAGTGATTGGGAGCTGGAGGGCTTGGATGGTATCCAGAAGGTGCTGACCACGAATGATGAACAGGGTGAGCAGATCCCTGGGGACGCCCATGAGAAGGGTAACCCTGGGAATAATTCCAAGAAACGTATTGCGGGGACTGGGCCGGCGGGAGGGTAGCCTGGCTAGTACTACTCTGAGGCGGAGAGTGAAGATGGTGAGCCTGGGCGTAGGCTTTGTGTGCATCATGTTGATATCCCAATAGCGGTCCACCGTAGTTGTTTCCCGCCATCGAGTCACTAAAACCAATTCCACCGTTATTCGGGAACCCGCTGTATGGCCTGGGTCCAAACTTCGTTCCCATTTGAGGGTTTTGATGTACACGAGGTTCCTCATCAATTGGAGGAACCATAAAGCTGCTCTCTTCCCGGGGCTGACCAGCTTTATAAGGCTGACAGATGCATTCACCATCTGCATCTGTGCAACGTCAGTCTATCCGTGAGTGGTAGGTGGATAATCTGAAACTTGAAGCAACGCATTCTTACTGGTGCCAATGGAGACCATTAGATACCTTTCCTTCGTTTTGCAGGTGCATGGCGGTTCCACGTGGGGGCACTTGGCCTTAGGTCGTCCCGGTAATCCCACCTGGATCATCCATTGCGAGAAATGGTCACATCCTTTCGAACGATGACCGTTGATGCAGCCTGCACTGTAAATGTATCTTAGCCCAAATGAGTGCGCAGTGGATGGGGTCATAGTAGCTTGCACATAGAGCAATGTAGACATGATTGGAGAGAATGATAAGCACAAATCCGAATCCACGTACCATGCCCACTTGATCTTGTGCTCGACACCGTTGCTGGTGCGTATGTACTGAATAGGCATTGTATTGTCCTCCCGCTGCTGTACGTCCCACCCTCAAGCTGAAACCCACGAATTCTTTCTAGTCAAAGAGGAGGGAATGCTGAATCAAGGGTTTGATTAGGGAGCAACTTTTTCGTATCTTCTACTGTGGGCAGCGTCCGGTCTTCGGACAGCGACACGGGAAGTGCGGCGGATGATAAATAGGAGAGCTGTTCGACGGCTATGAGAACGACAGGCAGGTGGTGATCATTCAAAGTACAGAGGTATGCTGAGAGGCTGACGGAATGTAAGGTATCATCTGCCCGTGGGGTCTGACCGAGCGAATCTGTTCGTGTGTATAAGCAGAGATGGAGAGGTGGGCTCGGTGAAGCTAACGGCGATGGTAATATTGGAATTATCATAGGGCAAGAGCAACCCTTGGAGTGAACCTGGGGTAACTTGAATCATAAGCCCGAATACAGTGGTAGGAATTGATAGTCAGTGCTGCCTACCTCTATGGTCCCCCAACATTCCCTTAGCGAAACACAATTCAGTTAGACCATGAGACCAGGCCAAGAGCATTGGTGAGAATGGGATACATTATTAGCAGATGGAGCGCCTTAGTAATAGAGGTGTGGGATCTATGATCGGAGTTTCCCAAAGCCCGGCCAGGGTCCTTGCATGAGGCTCCGTCAAAGCTTGTTATGCGGCCCGGTCCGTGGTCAGAGTATGGGATCGAGATCTGATGCATCTCTGCCATGATTTTTCAATCTATTTTGGCCTTGACCCGTTGTATGTGGCTAGATTGAGGCACTTTTGTTACTCTTAGAACGTCGATGTCTATCAAATGTGGTTGTATTCACGAACCTGTGTATTTGTTAGCTGCATCTCCACTACTTTACTCTTGAAACATCGGTAATATCCGAACAACGGTTCCTTGCTAGCAGACAGTGGACGCTATGCTACGCCTTTCAGATGACGTCGCAGACTAGCTGTCGACAGGCTACAATAAATCACCAAAATTCTATTCCATGTTGCCATTCCCAAAGGGTGTGAGGAATATTACTACCACTCCATTACCTGACCGTCACCCGTGTCAGCGATGGAAGGATTCCCCCAATATCTTCCCGTGACGCCATCAATCTCTCCGAATCCAAGCCGAATTGGGATTTTAGCCCCATCGGCTGAGACAGGAAGTCAGTGAACAGCAAATCTTTAAAGGTGATTGGTGATGTAGCCTACCTGGTGACTTTGGGGGCGTAGAGCCAACCATTTTACCCACTACACAAGAACATTATAATCAGCAGGTATAATTCGACCGGAGAGCTCGGCCACCTGAAACTTATGGAGACCATCCTGGGTGCGAATAGAAGGTACTCACTATCAGTCGACACCCAACCTGGACAGCACGCATTGATGATCAGGCCTGGATTTTCTCGCGCAAGCACTGCTGTAAAAGCATTCATACATGCTTTGCTGACGCTGTATGCTTGTTGTGGCCAGCCATGCTGGCGTTCGGTGCCCTTACTGGCGCATTGCTATCGACGTAAGCGAGTCTCGTGCCGTACTTATTGATATTTACGTACTTGATATTCCTGCATCATGCTTTCCAAGTCGGGTAAAGTCATCTTGGAGCTCCGGAAGCGTTGCTGGATCTCTTTGCTGTATTGCGTCAGAGATGACCCCGTGGAGGAGACGTTGACGATTCGACCAGTCTTATCCAAGATTGGTATGAAAGTATGACACATCTGAAAGAAATTGTCAGAGACACAGGTTGCGAGTATTGTCAAGCTCATTGACGAAAGAGCTGGAATCCCGTAACAAGTCAGACTCAACACCATGTTATCATGACATGGATCCAAGGGCGGATACATCGAATTGAAAGATCTGATATTTGAATACAGAAGGAGGAGAACTACTATTAGTGGGCTCGATTTACTTGTGGGAGAACGGTTGAAAGCCAGGTGAATCGCATCAAATCAATTAAAATCCACGACAAGGACACGTCGACTTACTTCCAGCGTTCCTCGGACGTTCGTATCAAGCGTTTTCTTGACATTCTCGGCGGAATACTCATCATCGAGATTGACCCCGGCGTTGTTGATAAGCACATCGACGACTCCATGATCTTCCTTGATCACTTTCGCGAGACCTTGAATGCTTGATGAATCTGCAATATCAAGTTTGGGGTATCTGACTTCGGTCTCCGGACTTGTCTTGAATGCCATATCGACACCTTTGCGGGAGGTAGCGTAAAGGACGAATGGTTCTTTAAATTGATTCGCAAGGGTGTTTGCGATGGCTTCGCCGATACCGCGGTTCTGATACGTAAGCATCAGTATCGTGCATACCGTGCATTACTTGGGGTTCATAAGAGACTCATACCGCACCAGTCACGATGGCAACGATTGGACGCGGCATCCTGATAGATCGAGAGCTGGGAGATTTATAGAGGATTAGGTGTAATAGCTATCAAGCTGAAAGATGAAAGAACAAAGCCTTCCTAACGGACAGATAAATTTCTAGGAGTATGTTTGCGAAGTCCTATTATGTCAACAGTTGATCTGTTACACTGTACTAATCTGTAATTTGTCGCTTAAAGACGTAGCGATGAAGATTGGCACCCTATATACAATATACTTGACAAAAGACCAATACTTTTAGTCTGGAAATCTACCATCGTCATCGATTTCGGTTCGGACTAGGATTCTGTGATGTCACTACCAACCCGCTAAAATTATATCAATATTTGCAATCGCTTTTCTGGGTGGATTGACCTATATATCCAGAACAATACAGGCTGTGATAGATCGCTTTCGCACCGGCGCAAAAACAGTATCGTGCTTGCCATTCCTCAACGATGGCCAACTTTCATTGACAATGGATCGAGAATGTTATAGAATTTATCTAGACAGCAGCTTCGAATCTTCCCGGCTAATGCCAGTCTTAATGAAGGCCAGTTGATCACCAGAATATCCTGCGGCAAGCCATATATTTTCAGGGATGTGCGGAGTACATCCAAGGCTTCGTTATTGCTCGAACCCATTCGATCCTCATCATGATACAAATAACGTAGACGCGTGTTCAATGTGTATGGTATCCTGTACAATGCACTCGGATCCTACAAGTCGTGTATGCCTTTGCAGATCAACTTATGTCCGGCCTTAGGAAAGCGCATTTGACAGAGCAACGCCCGCATGAGGGCAGCCATCAGTAAGCCTGCAGGCTTCTGCCTGCTGAATGAAGACGACTTTCAGTCAGTAGACGTATCGGTACTTGCATAGTCAAGAATACCAAGTTTATGAGATCCTAGAGAAAATGGCTTGACTCCATATTCTAGTAATTGTGTAAACTCCGAGAGTCCGTGTCAGAGGTGTCTGCCAGTCCTCTCTTGCTGCCGCAGCGAAATTCGGTAGAGACCTTAGCACGGAGTCTCGTACGGTAGTCAGTCAGAGAGAGAACCGAAACGTTGTCGTCACGTCGTGAGAATGGAAAGATCTGCCAAGAGTTATAGGGCTAGACGCTAGAATAGAATACGGCAGGCTTTTGGGGAAGTAGGAGATTTTACGAGCAACTTGATAACCAGCCGTGCCAGCATGGATGTGAACAATGCCACAAGATGCTGACGCTGAGCCAGAAGGGAAGTCTAAGTCTTCGCGACCCAAGGCTCAATCGGAGGAGACTTTACAGCAATGGTACACAACGCCACCACTCATCAGGCGCCTCTTCGATAGGTTTCCTCAAGTAACATATGCTTCCAATCAGCTTCCACAGCGATCAGCGAGACAACGAGATCGACATGCTTTGTACGTGTTCACTTCGCGGGAAGGAGCAATTGATGGTGCGGCCTCATTCAACCCTGGATGTCTAAAATGGCAGGTAAGATCTCCTTGGACCTTCATATTCTTAGCGACGTGGTTGTTCACAGACCATCTCATTCATAGGCATACTTGAAGTTTGAAGATATCCCGTTTGTTACGGTTGCATCCAGTAATCATGCTTCGCCGACTGGGGCTTTGCCTTTCCTTCTTCCGTCAGCGCAGAGCCCTTCGACTGCAGCGGTACCATCGAGTCGCATTCAGCGTTGGGTTCGAGATGTCACTGGTGCGAAGAACAACGAGACTACCATATCAGAGCTAGGCACAGAATCGCAGCAAGGGCTAGTGCGTGGAGGAGCAGCCTCAGCCGCTCGTGATGTATCTTCAGACATGCGCTATGAAGCTTACATAGCCCTCCTGGACCACCGGATACGCAACGCATATGTACGTACCCTACTGAAGACTACAATACACTGGAAGCTTAAACTCCTCTCTAGCTCTTCTCCGTCTATCTTTCGCCTTCGAACTTCGCTTCCATAGCTCGACCTCTATACATTGACCCTAGCTCTTCAAATCACTTAGTCCGACTCACGCTCTCTTACCAACTACGCTCGGCAGCAGAGGCCGAACTCCTGAAACAAACCGCTATAATTGACGGCGACGCAATATACCGTGAAAGCGACAAGGCTTTTGAAGCGCTATCAGATTTGCTGGGAGAAGATGAGTACTTCTTCGGTGAGACGAAGCCAGGGCTTTTCGATGCCAGTGTCTTTGCCTATACAAATCTGCTTCTGGACGAGGGGCTATTTTGGGAAAATTCACGCATGGGAGATGGGCTGAAGGGGTATCCGAATTTGATTGCTCACAGGAGACAGATCCTTAAGGCATACTTCGAATGAGTATTTGTACATGTAGAACCAATAATCCCCCTCACTTCGGAGACCTCGCTAGAACGCACATCAGAGCTCGCTCGCCTGATCAATCCACGTACGATACCGCCTGACGCCCCAAGGATATAAACTTCACTCACGCTCTGCCTCCCATCCCATTGCACCCCACGGCTAGCTCACACTCGCCCCAAACGGCGCGCTTTCCTTCAAATCCTCCACCAAATCCTCTACATTACTCAGATATCTCCCCAGTAACCCCTGCTTCTCGTCCGTCGTCTTCGTCCCGGCCACGTGCGCCCCTCCACTCCCCAACCTCCTGCTGGGGCTTCGCTGCAGCCCTCCCAGATTATCTCCACTCCCACTCGGTGTCTCTGGCATCAGGTAAAAATACAAAAACTCGACAACCTTCATCTTCACCTCCCTGCTCGTTCCTCTACTTTTGAAAAGACTCGTGATAGTCAACAGTCCATCCAGCGTCTCGAATGTGCGCGTATTCTGCGGATTGGATAACAGGGCTGTCACCAATGCTAGGAGGGTGCATGATTGAATTGCAGGACACGATGTCGGATCTAACAGGTCGAGGAGGAGATTCATATAGATTTCGCGGGCGAAGAGAGAACGGGAAGGAGGGTGGATGAGGAGGACGCCATGGAGGAGGTCGAGCGTGGAGACGAGAAGAAGATCATTGGCGCCGGTGGAGGATTTAGAGAGCAGGCGTTCTAGACATGCTATCAGGCGGATTGCGACTAGTGTAGGCTGTTAGTACTTTACCAATGGGTTGCGACAAGGCAAAGGGTACCGTTCCACTCAAATCCTTCCTGTAGCTTGAAGAATTCCCGGAAGGCCGGGTCGTCTTTCAGGTCAGATAACTCTTTGGTTGTCTGCTTCGATGCGCCAGTGGGTACCACTGAGCTCCTTCGATTTGCTGCTGCGGTGTTGGTTCGTGATAGGCATATCTGGGCTAGGAGCCCTTCGAGTTGGCGCAGTCCTTTCCGAATTTTGACCCCATCGTAGGAAGAGAGGTAATCGAACGAGAGGGACAGTAAAGACTCCATATATCAAATTTGGATTGTTCACGAATGGTCAAGCGCATCTGTCAACGCAAAAAGCAAATGAAGATGTACACTTTTGCCAAACCGTCAACAGTCCCGTTGGCCGGACCACGGACTCTGCGGCGAACCACCCACTCCTCCCCACCATCCCCTACCAATTTCCACTTCTCTCAATGCTTATAACAATGCCGAATCTCAGGCTCATGTTTACAGTAATGGAGACTAATGACGCCTCCAGAGGCGTTGTATCTGCGCCATAATGACGTACCAACTTGATGCCCTGGGCATGTGACCCGTGTGAATAGACGTTCAGGCACCAACTCTGCATATACTCTACGACCTCTTGTCCTAGTCATGGAGCCATAGGATCAGCCAATCAACTTGATAGCGACCCCTAAAGTCGATATCGAATAACCTAGCAACAATGGTTGTAGGAGAATTCCAATCCCCAAACGCCATCCCTCCACGCAGGTCCTCCACAGGCCTGGGCAACGGCTATGTCAACCCAGCACAGCCTGTCCTCAAACCCGTCCCGGAAAGTAGTTGGATATCCCAGGACCAACCGAAGTATGCCAAGCGATCATACGTCTCAACACCGCCGCCCTCAAGCACAACGGATCCAGCGACTCCGAGCTCGGCCGACAGCGTCGCAAAGCACGTGCAAGGGGTGGAATGGACGGCAGATAAAGAGAGGATCATCCTGGGACCCTTTGACTACATGTACGATCATCCGGGGAAGGATATCAGGAAACAATTCATCTCGGCGTTCAATGCTTGGTTGAAGGTTCCGGAGGAGAGTTTGGCCATTATCACCAGGGTTGTTGGCATGTTACATACGGCTTCTCTGCTGTACGCATACGTTGATAGCCGGACTTTGGGCTATGAGCAGTCTCACTGACTATTTCATCTAGTGTCGACGACGTAGAGGACTCCTCCATCTTACGCCGCGGTATCCCCGTCGCTCACAGCATCTTCGGTACCGCCCAAACGATTAATTCAGCAAACTATGTCTACTTCGCTGCACTACAGGAGTTGATGAAATTGCGGAATCATAAGGCAATTGAGATATACACAGATGAACTGTGCAACCTCCATCGGGGGCAGGGCATGGATCTGTTTTGGAGGGATACTTTGACGTGTCCGAGCGAGGATGACTATCTGGAGATGGTGGGAAACAAGACTGGGGGTCTATTCAGACTGGCGGTCAAATTGATGCAGGCAGAGAGTACCAATGAAAAGTCTGTTGAGATACCACTCCAAAATTTGCTGGTGGGATCTGGCTCATGAAATATCTAGGGACTTTGTACCCTTAATAAACCTCATCGGCCTCTTCTTTCAGATTCGTGACGACTACATGAACCTCTCCTCAAGCGAGTACACCGAAAACAAAGGCCTTTGCGAAGACCTGACCGAGGGCAAATTTTCCTTCCCACTCATCCACAGCATCCGCTCGAATCCGCAAAACAGACAACTAATCAACATACTAAAGCAGAAGACAACGGATGACGAGGTTAAGAGATATGCAGTGAAGTATATGGAGAGTACGAGGAGTTTCGAATATTGTAGGGTCATCCTGCGAAGTATGCACGAGAAAGCGATGACTATGATAGACGAGATTGATGAGGGATTGGGACAGGGGACTGGAATCAGGTTTATTTTGGATAAGATGGTCGTTTGATCTCGTTCAAATTTAGGTAATGCGTGTGACTTCCCCCAATATGGGTTTAATTTTGTCGACGCTATGAAGGTAGGAGATGGGATTCCAATCACAATCATCGCACTTCTCTATTACCTGCTGCTGTTCAGGCCCAGCTTCCATTCACAGGACCCTCGTCCAGTGCGACCGCTCAGCAAGCCGAAACTTTGGTCCGGCTTGTGGTCCCACTTTTGAGACTGTACCAAGACATGATGTGTCCGTCATCTCGCAGCGCTTCGACCTGTGATACGTGCTTATCGGTTAGAAGGACAGTTTCTAACTTCCAGGGTCCGCACGCTACAAGTGATGAGCGCGAAGGTGTTTTGGGATATTCGAGACGAATTTATTCCTGGTGAGTAAGAGATATTGGCCTATTCATCAGAGGTCAGTGTGTTTCAATGGAACGATGCGTTTTCTTGAGTGTTGCATACAGTGCTTTCTTCATGTAAAACTGCGAATTTCCGGTCACGAAGAAGGTCCTAGTCCTCACAAGAACATATGCCAAAGCTATTTAAGATATGTCAGACAACCTTCACATTCGCGCGGTTCATAGCCAGGGTGAAAGTTTCAACAGCGTACGTACGATCACTTCAAGTCTCATTGATCAGACATCAGTCTTTCAGATTCGTAGCCAGGTCCCCAAACACTTTCACTGCCTTCTCCTTCAGTAGATCGTTTTTAATGGAACTTTTTGGCTTCACAGGTCCCGCGTGGGCGGATATGTTAGGGACTGACGGTTCGCTAGTGGTAGACATCTTTCTTTGTTTAGAGCCACCGAGAGAAGTGACTCCTACGTCTTCCTGTATATTCTCGATGAGTACATCTGCGTGGGACCAGACCTCGTGCGAGTTTTTCTTCACCAAGGCCTTGAGCGTTGGATTTTCAGCGTTCTTGTTGACCTGAAGGTTGACCCGCCTATACATCTTTCCGTCCCTGATGAATGTTTCGCCGTAATCCAAGCGAAGCCCAATCTTTGCATCGTTATTCCCAGCTTGTGTCGGCGCAGCCCGGGTGCCTGGTGTTCCCGTGCCGGACACGATTTGTTCCATTCGGGATCGAGCCTGGAAAACCCAGTCCATCATTTTGAATAACTGCTCTTTCATGACGCGGCCCATGATGAACAGGAAACAATGTCAAGCCACAAGCACTTTCTGTCGAATATTGTTGTTCCGTGCGTGAAATCGGCACACAGGAAGATTATTGTGGAGATGTAAGTCTGTCATCAAAACGACTAAGTGATTGTTAGCATCAACTTGTTTGGGAATGTCATGACTGGAACAAGCTAATTGGTATTCGAGTTCAGCTTACCTCTGCTATATCAGAAGCAACAAGATTTTGCCTAAGTTTGTCTCAGCTAGAGTCTCATATATAGACCTCAAGATGAGTCATATGCGGCCTTTCGGAATTCTTGAGTTACGCAGCCTTTATCAGGTGGAATGTAATGTCCGAGATGGCAGAGTAGTGACACGCAAATCCATATGAATATTACCGTGAGACTGGAACGGGCTTCGGGCTTATGCCATCTTAACCGGCGACAAGGCAACATATTGATGGGGCCTTCACTCTGCAAAGAGGCGCTATACACTTCCAAGTTCATTTCCAACACACAGGTGAATGTATGCAAGACCCTACCATCCAGTCATACCCCTGAACAAATCGAGACGCAGTACTGAAGCCATTTATTGAACATACAAATTTGATGATGGATATAGCTTTACGAACAATGGTCTCACTTAAGATTTGTGAAATCCTTCTCCTTCACGCGCAGGGTCCGTGAATCGCAAGGTTTGGGAATGGCACAATGAAGTGTCTATGACACTAGATCTAAAACAGGCCTAGCGTAAATCTCACTTCAATGTGCCCAAGCTTCACTAAATATTTGACATCCAAGACCATTCCACCTTTCTACATGCTGATGTATAAGGTAGTAGGAGCATGTGCAAGAAGGTCTCTGTTACATCCTTCCATTCACAGGACCTCGTATGCACGCTTCATATGTGCAAGGACAATGCTCAGGTGGATACACAGAACATTGTGCAGGTCAGCAGCCAATGAGGATCGTAGTAAGGACCTTGGCATTCAACTTCGGATTCCCAATAGCTCAAGTATATTAGGCTGGCAAGAGAATGAGTCTTTCTTTCATTTCACGCGTGGTCGCTTTGTTAGCAATGAGGAATTCGAGATGTCACAACGATGCGTACAATTCAACATGGACAAGCTGGCTCGGATTGCGGCTTCCACTGTTGACTCAAGACGTTGCGTTACAATTGAAAAGTACCCAGACGGGCAATTTTCTAAAGCTTTTCTTATGACAATGGAAGACGGCAAGCAGGTGGTTGCCAAGGTGCCCAATCCAAACGCAGGACAAAGTAAATACACAACCGCAAGTGAAGTGGCGACGATGGAATTTGTAATATTTCAGACCTTAATCGACCAATAGTGCTGATTCTCAACAGGCACGTGACGTTCTCGACACTCCAGTGCCCAAAGTTTACGCCTGGAGCGCGAATGCCCAGGACAACACCGTGGGGGCTGAGTACATCATAATGCAAAAGGCCCCCGGCATCCAACTTGAGCACGCATGGTCCAAGATGGATTTAGAAGACCGATTGGAGGTCGTCAAACAAATCGTACGCTACCAAAGTAAATGGATGTCAGCCTCGTTCAAGCAATTTGGAAGTCTTTACTATGCCGAGGACGTGACCAGGCACGACCAGAACCCACTCTACTCCGATGAACATGGCACGCCTATACAGAATCGAAGATTTGCTGTAGGTCCCTCGACAGGTCGAGAATATTATGATGCCGGCAGAGCGTCAATCCATTATGATAGGGGCCCATGTATGTAAGCCAGTGACCTGAGGTTGGCCATCGTGCGGCTAATGCTCAGCTTACAGGGGACTCAGTGGAAGACTATCTGGCAGCTATCGGCAATCGAGAGATCACATGTGTGAAAGATATGACTCAACTACCAAAGTCACCGATCACCCTTCGTGGACCAGGTACGTACATGACGTGTAAAGGAAAAAAGCTGAGAGCCATGCAATCGTATCTCACCATTGCTAAATACCTGGTGCCGAGTGATCGGTCGATTGCATCGTCATGTCTGTGGCACCCAGATCTTCATCAAGAGAATATATTCGTCAACCCAGAGGATCCCCGCGAAATCGTTGCAATCATCGACTGGCAGTCAACTGAGCTAGCGCCGTTATTCAACCAAGTTCGCCCGCCATATTTCCTAGACTACAACGGACCACCCACACATGGACTTGAAAGACCAGAGCTCCCAGACGACTATGATGAACTCGACGACGCATCACAAACAATAGCCATGTCCGTGTACCTAAGCCAAATGCTCGCGACTATGTACAGGTTGCTTTTGCGCAATAAGGCGCCGCTCCTCTTCCACACTTGGGAATTCCAACAAACCACAAGTTTCGAGCTTCTACTGCTTGCGCAGAGGCTGCTCATTGATGGCGAAGCACAATACATGGCCTCCATCCTCGCGCTCGACGACACTTGGTTGGATCTTCCTGGCGTCGTGGCTCAGGGTTCTCCGCCTTATCCATTCCACTTCTCTCCGACAGAGAGGACCGAGATAGAGGCTGATGAGAAAAGAGCGGCTGAAGGCATGAACCTCATGAGTAGTGTAAGAGACAGCATAGGCAGAGATTTGTTTCCAGAAAGAGGTATGGTACCCGTGGATCGATATGATGAAGCCAAAAATGCCTTGAATCAAATCAAGGATCAGGTCCTCGATTTGTACGCTCACAATGAGCACGAGCGGAAATTGTGGAAGGAGAATTGGCCGTTTGATGATTGATTCTTGGTCACTAAGCCTTCCCTACACCGTAACATCACCCCACGCAAAATATCAATAACATCTAGCCATTCCTCTCTCGAGCGTTTTCAACCGTGCTAGCTTGGCATTGCGAGACGACTTTCCGGATATCTGTGCTGTTCGCTACATACCTTGTCGATTACGACTGTTCTAAATCGATGTTCCACCAAGCCAGACTCGAATCTAGGTCCCGTTCTGACGTTCCACGCGTAGCCAATTATACTAACACATCGACGCATCCTGTCAGTATCCCCAGGAGTTTCGTCCCATTGTATATCAAGTGCTTCTTCTCGATAAAGGAAAGGGCACTTGGGCACCTATCTCTTCGGCCTTCCCGATGCAGATACATCTACTCAACTAGGATATCCTCCAACAGCTCTCGCCGCAAAGAAGTTGTCGATGCTTCATACGACATCCTAGGGAAGCTGTACAGCTCACGGGTTACTCGGAACAAAGGCAGCCGGCGAAGAAGCGAAGGAGATTGTAATGACGCCTCATGCAAAAGTCGCCTACCTTCTCCACCATCCGAGCATCAGCATTCGAAGCGGCTGATTAGAACAGGTTTTCAATCAACCTCAAACGTGAACGAGCCACTTTCATAGTGTGAGGTCACAGACACCTTGTTAGAATCAGAGATCGAACTGAATGCAGGATTGGGAGGCGGACAACGAATTAGGCCGTCCGAGCTTGTCGAACGCGAGGGATTACTCTTTTTCATGAGTTCAGTATGGGAAGACAATTTACCCCAAGGCTAGTAATCGCTTGATTGAATTTACTTTACTCGTAAAGTACTGACCACAAGTAAGTCCGGTCGCTTAGTAGCGGCGGGAGAAGCCACTAATCATTTTATCCTGATCTATTCCTCTTGGAGGAGGGCCAAGACGCTAAACCTTAGCCTCGGGACGTACTTGTGGTCAGTACGAGTACCTTACAAGGCTACGTTGTAGCGAGGCGTGGTTTGATGCATACACTCAGGATGTTACATTGAGCGCGGCATGCACAGAGGAAGCCTTTCTGATTTACCGTGCAACCTATCGAAACGTCAAAAACATCAGCGCGTAGCCTAGCCTCGGCCAAGGGTCTCCCAGCCGAGACATGATAAGCCAATCACAAAAGGGCTGAATGCGCTGACCACGCATGGCTTACGCGTTCTAGCTTCCTTTCCCCTGCCAAGCATAAGACGCTAGGTAAAGCAAAGTATTTCTGTGCGCATCCTGAAGGCTGTGTTGCATCCTCCGCGCCCCGTGAGTTGACGACGACTGCTGCCATTCATATCTGTCTTTACGGCTTCGATTCTTCACGCATTCTTATCAACATTCATTTCACTTTGTCGACGGCTTTTACTCGTTGTCAAGAGCTTTTCTCGTTGCAAGCTTAGGCGCCGCCTTGTGTGACCTTTCATTCAGTCGGCATTTGGCGAGATCTCGATTTCATAAGCAAGGCTTCTTCCTCACAGTCTGGAGGATAGCAGTGATATTCTGGAACGATGATACCATTATCGAGCCTCCTGGGCGCTGCATGTCTCTTCGGTATGTCACCTCCCCAGTCCCGCTTGCCTTTACACGAGCGGAACGAGCTGATCCTCTCATCCAGGCTTCTCCACCGCACAACTCCTCAAATATAGTCCGGACTCACATAAAGGCATCTCATACACATTCGCCGAGGCCCCTGTGAACACCACTGGTGGTGAATCCGACATCTTCCTACAGATCCAAGGTCCATCAAACTCGTCATGGATCGCACTTGGGCAAGGCGACCAGATGAAGGGCGCTCAGATGTTCATCATCTACGCCAACGCAGCAAACAACAATGTCACACTGTCGCCTCGACTAGGACATGGCCACGAGGAACCAGAGGAGGAGCGCGAATCCGGCGCCTCTCTGCTCGCAGGATCCGGCATCCAAAACGGGCAAATGACAGCCAACATCCTCTGCAAAAATTGCTACAGCTGGAAGGGAGGATCGATGAACCTTACGGGAGCAGGACAGCGTTGGATATGGGCGACCAGGACCGGCCAGCCGATCAAATCGGACTCGCAACACGCCGACCTCCAGCAGCACGACGACGGCGCGTTCGCAAGCTTTAATATCGATCTCAACACCATAAAAGCAGGCAACACGACCAATCCATTCTTGGACCTCGCAAACGCCAAAGTCGTCGACGCGGGTGGGGCGAGTGCGGGCTACGATGGCGCTGCCATACCGATCCATGGATTCATCATGTGCGCCGCCTTCATCGGCGGCTACCCCCTCGGTGCCTTCTTGATCCGCCTTGCATCGTTCCGCGGCCTGATCTGGATCCACGCCGGCGTGCAAATCCTGACCTACTTGGGCACCATTCTCGGACTCGGATTGGGAGTGTACATCGCCAACAAGGGCGCCGGTGATGTAAGTTTTACCGTCCCCTATAACATTCTCAGCGCAGACCGACTGACCACCTCCAGATCGGCGAGTTCCACCCCGTCTTCGGCATCATCATAGTCGTCCTCCTAGTCTTCCAACCCATCCTCGGCTACGTCCATCACCTCCAATACAAACGCCACCAATCCTCCAACCTCTACACCCACACTCACATCTGGTTTGGCCGCGTCCTCGTTACCGCCGGACTGATAAACGGTCTCCTAGGCTGTCTCCTGGCTGGAAAAGGCGCAGGCGTCATAGCGGCATATTGCATCATCGCCGGCGCTGTGTGGGTGTTGTGGATCGCCGTCGTGATTTTTGCGGCGAGGAGAAGGAAGGTGTCGAGTAAATCCAACAATGATATTCGGATGGCGGCGTTGGTGGACGAGCGTGATGGGCGGGAGGGGGGGATGTATGGCCGTTCTTAGACTGTTCACTTTGTGCTCGAATGTTGGAAGATTTGGCTAGGGACCCTCATTTATTATATCATGTGACTTGCATAGAAGGGGTTGGAGATATGGGGATGCACGGGCGCTGACATTGTAGCATGCTATAGATTCTGGCGTTCGGCGTCTTTTTTCGAAAATCATGACGATATGTACTGATAAAATACGCTACCATACAAACCACTGAACACACGTCCTAAAACCTACGTCATCCAAATGCAGAAAAACCTGCCGAGGGTCATACCAAAACCTCGTGCATGGTATACCTGCTAGGTAGATATTTTATGAAGTACTAAGTAGGAGCGGTAGCGACTAGCAGTGGGGGCGCGTGCCGGTTATGCTATGTGGCTATTTGTAGACCATATGTGTCCTCCCCAAACGGTCCACCAGTCCTACACCTACGAATCCCTGATCCGCAACGCTAAAACCTAGCATTAGCAATACCCCCCCTCCCATTAGCCCACGCCTCGGCCGACTAGTACTACTACGTAGGGAGTAAACATAGCTGTGTCATCGACATTTTCTACGATCGACATTTCAAGATTTATGGTATGCATGCGGCAGAGATATAAAACTCCCCTTCAATCCCCCGTAAATCCTTTTGGAAAATTACAAGATCGATCGGTTTGTAGAATTTTCTCTACACTGCATTGAAGCGAAAGGTGCTACGCGTTTTGGTTTTATAGGACATTGCATTGCATTGCATGTTGTATGAAAAAGGGCAGAACAGCTATTCCAACCGTTAGCTGGAGCGTTACTGCCACAAAAGGCCGAGGAATTTTCTGTGATTCAAGTAGATACAAGAGCACACTTTCGACGCGAAAAGAAAAACCCGAAACGCTCCCGATAGGACGATGGCTGAGCCCCGTGTCGAAGTCGCCCGCCCCAGCGTCAAACGCGCGCAATCGTCTCGCCTGCGGCCGCCGCACAAGGAGGTACATTCCGACCACGGCGAGATCGTCCGGGATATCATCATCGGCTATGCGGACGGGCTGACTGTGCCTTTTGCGCTGACGGCCGGATTATCATCGTGAGTCCACGAATCCTAGCTAGAATTCTTCTCGGTTCCATACTGATATATAGACCGATAGACTCGGCTCCTCCAAACTCGTCATCATCGGCGGCCTGGCCGAACTCTTCAGCGGCGCCATCTCCATGGGCCTGGGCGCCTATCTCGCCGCCGTCACGGACCGCGATCATTTCTTCTCGGAGGAGAAGCGGGAGCGGGAGGAGGTGTTGCAGAAGCCCGAAGCGGAGAAGGAAGAGTGTCGCGAGATTTTGGAAAAGTATGGGGTTGGGAGGGAGGCGTCGGCGCTGGTGGTTAGGGATCTGTGTGTGGATCATGAGAAGTGGGTGCAGTTTATGATGGATTTCGAACTTAAGTTGGATAAGCCGAATGTGAGCCGGGCGTGGATTAGTGCGGCGACGATGGGGGCTGCGTATTTTATTGGTATGATGGTCCTCTTTTTTTCTGCTGGGATGTTTTGCTTGGAGATACTCGAGTGAGATTGGTGGCTGACGTTGACCTTTTCAGGGGGCTTGATCCCAATGATACCATATTTTGCGATGCCGAACGTCACCCATGCTCTCTTCGTTTCGATCGGCATAACAGTCGTCATCCTTCTCGTTTTCGGCTACCTCAAGAATTGGGTCACGGTCCGGACGAAGCGGAGTGCGGTGTATGGAGCGATTCAAACGCTTTGTATTGGTGCGTTGGCAGCTGGCGCGAGTTATGGTATTGTGAAGGCGATTGATAGCACGAATAAGTCGGGCAAGCCGGTCGCTTGAAGGGTGCATGAGTGGTGATGGAAGTTGGACATGAGGAGCGCTAATTTTGGCCTGGCGCAACGTATAGAGTAGATACCCATATGCAGTCCTAAAATTCATTACGCAGTCCTTCCACTCTCTGGTCTGTAGAGGACTCAAGTTGACACCTGGCACCGCCTTGTTCTTAGTGTGCGCATAGTTATAAAATTATAAAATACGAGAGCAGTGCTCCGGCATGGTCATCCTCGTCGTTGTCTTGACTACAAATGCATGGTGGGCTCCAAGCGCTGAGAGCCCTTGGCAGTTGAGTCATCCTGATTCCGAGACCCTTTCTGTCAGAATACGTCAGCCGGTTGGAGCAGGCCAGCTTCGAAGATCTATGGCGCACTAGGCATGGCAATGGCTGGAAAGTTGTTGGGAGTCTGGGGAGTAACAATTCAGTCCACGGCAACACACACGTGGCACCACTCGACGAATATAGGCAATCGACTCACGAGCCTATCAAACAGCGTCAGTTTTGGGCGGCTGCCATTCTAGAGATAGCTATCAATGCTAACTTCATTAAGATAGTATGCAAACACATTGAGAAATATTGGCCCCTCGTGGTCGTCGTGTACTCCTGGGCGAAGAGCTTGGCGTCCAATGATCTAGATGACATCTTCGACTGAGAAAATAGAGTCTGGGGTGAGGCATTCGCTTGATGGCTAGACGTCGTTCTCGTCTCTTTGCACAGTTACTGCGGAGTCAGAGCTCAGCGCGTCAGCGGAACCTATGTAGTCGTCAGATGGTGACATTTGTGAATGAGAAGGGCAAACCATCATGTGCCACTCACCTCTGGAGCCAAAAGTACAATCCTACGCCGAGCAATATAACCGCCACGGCGAAGATCTGTGCCCATGCTATCAGCCCTTTCATCACCAAGCCCTTGAAGAAGTCCTCCGTAGCTTTTGCATCGTTGATGCGTGGAAACGGCACGTCCGGAATCGGCTTTCCGAGAGCTTTGCACAGCGGTTCCCAGCCATCCTTGACCTCCACAATATGCAACTTCCCCTTTGGCACCACGCGCTGCAGATATTCCATATGATAATCGTATGTCCGTCTCACACACGTCGTGTTCCCTTCTTGATAGTACAGCTCTCTATACCTACCCTGGCCCATCGCCTCAACATACGTCGTCCAATGACGCAGCGCCGGCAGCGGCCAGAATACCAATCCCAAGAACCCCATATTCGCGTTCCTGATCACGGGTTCCATGCTTCGCCACCAATCGTCAGCATCTCGCACGGTACAGATCACCGTGGCGTTTGGATACAATTCCATAAGCTCCTGCACGAAGTGGATGGTGGGTGAATCAGTGCAGGCGACGTAGCCTATCAGTTGCTCCTTGAGCCCGTCTTTGACAATCTTCTCGTCTTGAGCGGTTTGGATGGGGGTATGGCGCATGATATCGATCCAGCGTTTGAGATGCGATTCTCCGCCCGTGAACAGGGCTTGCCCACCATGGTAGACGGGACCTTGGAGAAGGATCTCTAGAGCGGCGCTGAATGAGTTTGTGCCAGTGCGCGACATGCCGCAGCCGATGACCTGAAGCTCATACTTGGGATCAGGACGGAATTGGGATTGGTGTTGGCCCATGGTTGGTGGATGAAATCTGTGAAACGTGGAGACGGAAAAGACTCCAGCTCAATATTCTGAGGAAGAGCTTGTGTATGATTGTGTGGGTATAGCTTTGCACGTTGAGGGGACTAGCTTTGGAGAATATCCAAGTGAACAGCAGTCTGTAGGCATCCAAGACCAGGCAAGAAAATTGATATAAGTGGAATATTTGACGAGGGACAGTGAGATCTGTGACATCATCGGGTAGGAGTAGTGAAGCAGCGAAGATTTGACAGTAGCATTCACTACTCAAGTGGAAGATTCATTTCACCTCAAAGTGTCTCTAGGCATTTCACTTTGCCAGACCTCAGATTCCGATCTTTGGACAGTGTAAGTAGTGTACCAATGAAAATGACGAGACTCATTAACGCAAGGTTGTCGTGAAGATGGTGCGGGCAGCTGCATTCATTATATGTGTTAGCCAATTGGTGGTACTCGGTTGAGTGAGCCATTCGATGAGTGACAGGTGATGTCAAGGTTAACTTCGACAAGGCCACTCTTGACCGACCAACCAAGCCTTACCCAGCTCAACGATATGCACAAATGCATCACATAGAAGGATAGGTACAGGAGCAGATGAGTGCATATATCAGGCAATGTGAATGCACGTGACTGTGCCAAGACATGCAGGCGCCATCAAGCCGGCCGCTAAGCTCCTTCAGGCTAGAAATGCCTACCTTAGCGGCGGGATGTGGTTCCTCAGGACGGTCTATAGGCGGTAGCAAGTTGGAAACGGTAATTATCACGGTAAATTGAAATTTCACGTATTATATCATAGACGTTGATTTAAATTACGGTATCTAATTCCTAGCCGTCGGCGTATAATAGTAAATATAGTACGTCACTAGTTTTATTACGTCTTAAGAATAATATTATACGTGATAGTAAACGCTCGTGATACTGCTAAGACTGCCAAGCCCTCTCCTCGGAAGTATAGGTTTCGGTATTTAACCAACGCTGTACAGATTCTGGTATTAAAATCAGTCGATTCAGCCGATTTTCTCGCGGGGGTGACGCGCCAGGCTACAGGGGTTAGCATGCGTGGGTGAAGGGTGCAGGGTGCAGGGTGCATAGCGTAGGCATGCTAGATAGGCTATTGACGCGGGGGCGTTTTATATTTTAACGCTAAAAATAAGGTTTTATAGATATCGATGATTAAGAAACTCGTTATAGGAAATCGATACCGCTACCTAATAAGACGTATTAGAAATGAGACTCGTTTTCGGCGGTGTTAATAGTTTTTAACGTCACTTATCGGTAACGGTAACTGGACGGTTCTGCTACAGTCCTGAGGAACCACATCCCGCCGCTAAGGTAGTATACAATACAACATATTTCTTCCGAATTGAGTCCGGCACTTCTCACAGTCTTTCCTAAGCCATTTCGGTCGAACAATCAAAGCACACATATGCGCCCCGGTATCTGCCGCGGAGTGCCAGCCATTCCTTATAGTACGTATCTGAAAGTATTCGTATCATCACTATGTCCATTACTGTTGCATGGTCGGAAGTTTTCGCTGACAGGATCGCTATGAATTGCTATTTCCGAACCATCGCAAACGATATCCTTGATGTAAATTAATTAATTCCGTCCCACTCGTATCTGCATCCCGGGGATCATCAGGCGACATAGTCGACACCCTCGTGGTGTATCTATCACCTCTCCCAAACCTGTTTTGCCAATTCGACATCTTCCTCACTGCTTTCCAATACCATTTCCAATTTGACTCGCCGTCATCGCGCTGGACGAAAACCCTCAGCGCGTCAGAATACATGAACCATACGCAGAAAGGAACAACAAGCAATTCGATAGCAATCCCCGAGAAAATGAAAGCAGGATAGTCAACATTCAGACGATGCCTAAGTATCTCGTCGATATTGGGTTGTTGCGGCAACACAAGCCCAGCAGTGTCTGACATCCAGCATGAGCATTTGTTCAGGGAGCCGAGGATGGTGAAGAGAGTGAACATAATGGTAACAAGCGTCGCTGCTAGATCTTTGATGTACATGACCGTAAATAAGCGTGTCCGTTTTTCGTGCTCCCACCAAGGGAATATCCACAAGATTTTTTTTTCCGTTTTATTACTCTGGGAAATGAGGTGATCGAGGACGAAATCTAGCTGCGCGCTGATAACCCAGGGGAGGAAGACAGTCAACACTTGGACGTGTACACGGCAGTTCCAGCCTTCTGGTGGTACGCGGCCTGGGGTCAGAGTCCCAGCAAGGGTGGGGATGAGCACGATGAGGTATGGTGCAGCTTTTTGGTAGTTCCACCATTTCTTGAAATAATTTTGTTTTTGGGTACGATCTCTACTGAAGGGTGCTTCGGTCGATGGTTGAGAGGGAGCCGTCAATGTCTCGCTTTGCTCATTGCCGACTGTTTCGCGAATGGGCGTTGGCGGATATGGCGCAGGTTCAGGGTTCTGACTTCCAGCTGATGCTGGATTGGATGACGAGCTTTGAGCACTGTTCACTGGTTCTCCAGAGCTTTCGGTATACCAATGCAATGGCCGCCAGGAGTAAAGACCGCCCTTGAAAACCCTATCCCAATCACTACCGACAAATGCTCTCAACTGGTTCCGCTCCTCTTCAAGCCCTTCGAAGTCATCTTGAAGGTCTCCATGGAAACGTTCGAGAATGCGACGAATTCTGACTTCCGTCTGAGAAACACCAATGACGGAGCCCAGAAATACAGCCGGAATGACCCAGAAAAAGAGAGCCGAGAACGCAATACTGTGAATTTCGAGGTTTATGAAGATTGTCGTGTTGCAATTGTCTAAATTGACAGCATCCCTTGTTCTCACAAGTGCTACTACGACCAGACCGATGAAGAACGACAAAGCAACTACAACGGGAAGATATTTGGTTGCTCTATCTGCTGCAAGAGCCTCTGCGGTTTTGAGAACGTGTCCGATAAAACTATCGTCTTCATCCCCAACGCTTTCCAGTAAACATCGGCTATACCAGAATTAGTATTGGGTATGTTATGGACGAAGGTAACGTACATCACTCTTACAGAATCATCACCTTTACCCCGCTCATCATACGCATCAGATAGAAGTGCGACCGCTTTCCAACGCCTATCCTGTTCCAGCAGTTCTTCTAGGCTTTGCCTCTTAAACGGATCCTGTGTCGCGAACAACATCTCCGTCTCTTTCCATCTCTCAGCTCGACTTTGACATTTCGACAGCTTTAAAAGGAGATTTTTGATCGTATCAATTGGATCTCCAAGCAGATGCGCCATCACAAAGAACTGCGACAAGAGCCCAAGGGGTGGACGCGGGAATGTCGCCAGCAGCTGTAGGAGCGGAAATTTCCAGGTAGTAAGGCGCGTCCAGCTGACAGAGCTTTGATAGTAATTGAAGTCGGAACCAGCGATGTGCTCGCATGCATGTTTAGTCAAAGCAGGGAGACTAGTGCCATTAACAGCCTTGAAAAGTCGTGGATCAGTGGGACACCGTTCGTGGATGCGCTGCGTGAAGTTCCAGATGCTGGGGAATTCGAAATGTAGCTTGCTCGTACATCCTTCAGCCCAGGGATGAGAGCAATCGACTGTGGTGTTGCTTGGCACCTTGCCACAGTCAACGGGGAGCGCAGACATGATGTTACGGCCTCGTTCTTGGCCCAATGATGTTTGTATCGGAACAATGGCGTTGCATGTAGGCAGTGAAGGAAAGAAGAAATGATGGTTGGAGGGAGGAGAAAGCGCAGAAGTCCGTCCGTTTTCCTGACACCCTCTCTCCGTCCTGCTGAGTGCCTGCCAACTCCCATCGTACTGGATTCCAAAAAGGCTGAGATGGCGTTCTACAAGCTCCTTACTGATCCAATGGTGCAGGTCACATCTGATCACAACGCGCCAGCCATAGCGCTAAAGCTGCCATTCGTTGATCACAGCACGTTAGCCTTGCTCACGGCGTCGCAATCGGCAATATCTATACTCACTCTGTTATCAATAATTCATGAGCCGGTAAGAAGTCACATCTCCACCGTTCGCTTCATTACCCTGGTATTATTTAGTAGCTACATTACTATAGTTACTTAGAATTGACGGTATTACGGTAAATTACAAGGATACCACATTATCCTAGAATATTCCATGTTTCAAAAATACTACACCGGTGTGGTGTGCCGGAAAGGGTGGTATTTTTGTAATTTGCCGTTTTATAGCTATTACCTTTTAGGAATAAGATCTAGCCCCATCCATACTAGCGTCTTGGTATGGACTGAGTTTTCCACCTTGTCCTACATCACGGTCCGAGGAATGTCAGTAAGAATAGGGACAAATTCGGTACCAAGCCTTCAGTGAACTAAGATGAGTTGCGCATGTCAATATCTTCTTACCTATCTTCCGCCTTGGAGCTTGTAGCGCTTCATATGTCTCTTATCGCCAACATGGCTAACCATCCTTGCCAGGCCATCAGCCGGGCGTTGCCCACCACCAGCTTTCGGACAAAATTGCGGATCCGCAGCCTTCCCATCAGCAACCACAGCCGAAACGCTCATCTTGATGTAATCTGCGAACTGGGCTCCATATCGAATGTAGAAGGATTTGTTTGTGTCGTAGATGTCGCTTACGGTTAGAGGATTCCCGTTGTCGGCTTTGGCACCAGCTGGAGCCTTGATTTGCAAGCGCAAGCCCATGTGCTTGGTGATGTCGCCTCTCTGCCAGTTGTACCAATTCGGAGGGACCGGGACAAGGTTGGACTGGTCCTTCTTACCGCTTCGGTCAAGCTGCAAACCTGAGAAGTCTACGTGGTTCATGTACAAAGCTATCGGGTTGGCCACTGAAACGTTTTGACCACCTCTAGCAACGTTGTTGATCCCGATGCCAATCTACGTGGTTTTCAGTTCGCAATACTTGTATATGGTGATAGGAGACTTACTGCAGGGTCGGAATTACGTCCCGCACTGCCATATTGCGAGCACAAAATCAGCTGGGCTTCGTTGGTCACCGTGTTGCCGTTTGGGGCTTTTCGGATGACAGTTGCCTGCCCTGCAATGTCAATTTCAGCGGATAGCGTATTGTTCCGCTGAATAAGATGGGCAATAGACCCAGTGTCTGTCGAATTGTTCCATCGGTTATTTGGATTATACACTGCAGCCTTGGGATCGGGAACGTCGTTGACTAGGTAGAGATCTGACTCTCGCATCTGGCCGGCGAAGTCTGGGTTCAAAGATTTATAGAGCTCCCAAAGATTATCCGGCTGGCGATTGGCCAGGAATTGCCAGTACTGAACGATCAATTACGCTCGAAGGATTTGGATGCAGAGACAATCTTACCTCGGGACCCTCGCAAGTGAAAGTGGCAATGACCACATTACCATCTTCGTCGCGAGCTACAGACCATTCCAGATATTCATCTTGGTAGTCCCTGCTTCCGTCTGCGATCAGCCACCGCTGTGGTACCTTCTGAGTCTTCTTGGTCACCTGCAAATCTGTCATTAGTGTGATATATTACGACCAGGGGTCAATGTCTTACAAGGTTCGGAAATGCTGTCCATGTGATAGGTACTGGAGTTTGATCAACGTCGAAAGGAGTGACAGTCCCATCAAAGAACTGTAACAGCTGAGTACGTATGATTCCATTAGGACCTTCAAGCGGGGATTTGCCGGTTTCCGGATCCACGGCATGAATCTCGCTTTGGATCCAATGTGCAATGTACAGCTTGGACCATTCTTGTCTGTTCTCAACGGTCAAATCAGAAAGATTACCTGGTGGGCTGTAAGCGTCCAGCGTCTTTATGGAAAGGGGACTCATTGCTGTTGATGAATGGCGCGTATATATTCAGGCTATGAGAGGACTAAAAATGGTGTTGGAAATATCATCGAAGACGCAGGAAATCCGCGGTTTCCATTGTTGCCTTTATGCTTGGGAGCTGCAGAAACGGTTGGCACCAACCACACCTTTCCAGGTCATAAGGGCAGTTGCTCAAAAGCTAGCTCCTTTTGATGGTCACCTGCATCGTTCGATCTACATTAGTAACGCTCGTGCCCAGCCATACATATTGAGTAGCCCATAGAGGAACACTGTGGCTGGCTGAAGAAGTGCATATTGGTGTAAAAGACGAGCAAGTCAACACACATGGATTGTCTCAGGCATGAATGGTGGACCACTATCGCCCATCTTCGGCTACCGATACGGCAGTGCTTTTAGTGCTTATGAACCGATCAAAGAGGTCTCGAATTAGTCACGATTTCCGGGAGCAACCAAGTGTTCGGATATGTTGCATAAATCAGGACCGAGCCGATTCTTCTAGGCAAGCTCGGTGCATCTATCTCCTTTGGCTGACTTATCACTATGATGCTGCAGGACAGAGGCGTAAGAATCATTTCTGACGTTATGGCCTGCGAGATGAAATGTTCCCCAGCCTGGCTGGGATTTCCTTTACATGGCCAGTCCAATAACAATTTGTTCGGATTACGCATTGTCTTCTGTGTATTACGGACTCTTCTTAATCACAAAGTTTTCATATTCTCCAATGCACAGGAATTGATGCATTCGTGGTTGCTGTTGGCGTCCCACGCTAGTCAAGCCTAGCTGGATCGATACCCCTTTAGTTCTAGTCGAAGCGACCTTTTTCAAACTTCCAATGTCTTAGTGCGGTTTTGGGTCTGTCCATGGCTGGCTGACAATCACGATTTTGGTTCTATTGTAGCTTCATCAGGTTCGAACATATCAGCTGAACATGCTACAGCATAGCTGGATTCATCATGGTTTGCTCATTGCCAATATCCTCAACGCTAAATCCTGCATGACCCCGCTTTCAGCTTCTGAAGTCCACGGTGGCCTGACAGTACATTTCACACCTCTAGAAGAGCATGAGCTTCATTGATTACATGTCTAAGCGAGATGTGACGAGAATTAACTCGCGCATGAATATGGTCCTCACGAAATTGGAAAGCGGTGTCGAATCAACCCGTCTATATCATGGGCTAAGCCATTCGATGTTGAACTTTGACGGTGGCATCGTTGCTCTTATAAAACACTCGGTTTCCTTCTAGCATTTAATGCATGCAAGAAAGTTTTAATAACTTCCCCTCAATGCTCAATGCTTAGCAAGGATTCTAAAAAGCTCTTTAATGGATCCATCACTGTGGCGTCGTACCTTCACTCGCGGCACGCAGGCCGATGGTACCCCAGTACCCGACATTGACAGAATAGCTGACGAGGCCTTTGTGAAAATCAAGTTCAAGGACAAATTCGGCATTTGGTTAACTCAAGGAAACAATAAGCTTATTGGTTCTGTTGACGGGCTTTTGTCCACATTCTTCAGTATGCATTTTGGGACGCTGTACGCCTGAGCAAACTAACAAAATTAGATGACTCTGCCAATTTTCAATTGCAGACCTATATTGTAGGTGATGGCACGTACGTCCCCAAAAAGAACCAAGGATCCTGGTACAATTCTCACTTGCGCTTGCTGTCCGTTGTGACACCGCCTACTCCAGGTACTGTGTCAAACTTTACTGGTCTGCCTTGGCTTTTCTTCATAGTCGGGTCCAACGACTTAGCCAGCGAGACAAGATTCCTTCAGGTAGCCAGTTGGGACTCTACTACCTTTCGCTTCTACCAGGTGAGTCCGCATATTTGAAGCCTAGAGTATATTTTTAACAGATTACAGCGAGATGCAATCATTGACAAGGACACCAGTGGCTGGATATACCACGGAGAGTCCATGGACGCATTTGGCGATACTGACGAATATCTGGGACCGTTCAATGGCCATGTAAACGGAGCATGTATCATGAAAGAAATTCATCAGTAGGCGCCAAGCCAAGTGCATGTTGCAATATACTTGAGTTCCCACTGACGAGTACTCAGACCGTGGATACATTGACTGTCGCCTACAGATAACTTGTTTAATTGTTTTTCCCAAGCGAATATCACAGCTTTCAAGAATGCGCCTTATCTCACGAAGCCGGATCAACCAACCCTACTAATGGGGGCTACAGTCCTGACGGCAGACAACTTGGAGCCTCTCATAATTTCTGGTCTGCAAGCCTGGTTCAAAGAAAGGCAGATCAGCGATTTCAATAGTGCAGGTGGTCAGCTTGTACCTCAACCGAAGAACATACAGCGTTGGGTGTCGCACTTGCTCTTGACAACAACTATCAACATCGCTGGACCCAGAAATCAAGATTCCACCATACCGCCAGATCATTTCTTTGACAATGAGCTTCTCATATTACAACCGGTATTTACATTGACCGTAAGTCGCACCATACAAGAGCTACTCAATGCTCATTACCTTAAAGGATAATATCGAGATTCCTACCTTCACTTTCGATAGCAATATGTACCAGACGGCAAGTACTGAATTGGGATTATGCATCCTGCAAGAAATTCCTGTGGGCAACCCAGTTCCACCAGAAGCGATCACACTCCCAATACAGACGCTTGGGGGAGGTAAAGAGACTGACGAAGGTGATGTTGTCCATTTCGTCATTGCTGCTGAGGGCGAAGGTGTTTGCTTTACAATACTGCAGTCATCAATTGAAGACAGTTATGGTGCGGCCGCTATCCAGAAGCTCAGGGCGGGAAACAGCACTGTTCAGGTCTTCTCGGAAGCAACGGTCAATGCTCTATTCATGGTCGATTTCTGGAATCCGATCTATTCATGGCGGCGTGGCAGGCTTATGCAATATGTTCCAACTTCAACGACCTTGAATGGGACAATTTACGACCTAGAGTCAACTTTCATCAGTGTCGTCAAAGCCAGTCATGCGTTCAAAGATCCTGGAAGCCCCGAGTATGAATTTATACAACTACTTGGAACACCGGTGGAGACACATCGAAAACGGATCAAGGCTTACATAAGAAACGTTAGCAAACAGCTCACAACTTACAAGGGACTGCTTGACTGCATGAAGTTGGCCGAATCACGGCGGAGGATTTACAGACCCCTACCACTGGACGAATTTGGTGCCACACTGCCATATGCCCGGAATCTTGGCCCAGATTTGCCCATGTACGAAATGACAGAAGCAGGAACAATACAGCCGATGCCTTTCGAGGGGGTTACTTTTCTGCAGTCTTGGATAGGCAGTCTGGCCGGCTACGACCCTCATCTGTTGGAAGAGAGCATCGTGGAAAGATGCGTTGTACATCCATCCTCTTTGCCTCGGCCCGCTAACCTGCCGTTGCTCTGTCAGAATTCGCGATCTGCAGACGCTAGAGCCTAGGTCCAAAGCTGTCCTTTCATGAGACATAGAAATAAGGCGGGTGCCAAATCTGTACCCTCTGTCGCCACTCTGCCACTGCTAGATAGTTGAATGGAATACCGCTTTTTCCCTAAGTGACTTGGTCCAATTTAGGTGTATAGTTGGCAGAAGCCTAGATGCTTTGACTTGGGAAGCCAATATTCTACCTTTACTCATATCCTGATACTGGCAGTCATTGCAACAAGGTTAATGCTCTACCGTAGCTATGGGCCCCTAGATCTGTGACATCCTGCACGTAATCAACGAGACGCCGTGAGCATTCAGGGAAATTTGCGCTCACGGTTAATGCTTAATGTACACTCTGAAGTCTGAAGACGAATTCAGGTTAGACATCTAGTAAAATTTACGCTTAGGCGTGGTTAGTCTTACTAACCATAAAGGACTTAGCAGCCGGCTTGCCCGGCTTGGCACGTCTGAGGTTCTGGGGAAAGCTCGGGGAAACTATATATAGCTTCAGAGGAAAGTAATAGCACGTTGGAATGATAATGAGTTCCGATGAAGATGAAATGCTGGGCGGCGATATATTTCGGGAACCCGATGACTACTTCCAGCCCGAGAAGCCCGTGACTTATACCGAGCACACCCTTCTCTCAGGCCAGAAGCTGCGCTTGCGACTAGTCGGCCATAATCCTTTGTGGGTATCTGCGCAGATATTCTCTTTCATCCTTCTACCCATTCACTGACGACCCGTAATGACAGGGTCACTATCTTTGGAACGGTGGACAAGCACTATCCACCTATCTCCAACAGCACGCCCCACGACTAGTTCATGGCAAGACGGTCCTTGAACTTGGAGCTGGAGCTGGCCTTCCCAGTCTTGTAGCCGCTATTCTTGGTGCTCGGAAGGTTGTGGTCACCGACTACCCGGATGTGGATTTGATTGATAATCTGGCATACAATATTGATACGTGCTCGTTTCTGCCACAGCCGCCTACGACTATCGCAGCTACGGGGTACCTATGGGGCTTCCCAATTGAGCCGCTCATATCTCATCTAGCTGTTCCTTCCCAAAGGTTTGATACCTTGCTACTTGCCGACCTTCTCTTCAACCACCACTGCCACGAAGCTCTCATCTCTACTATTTCGGAGACACTCGCTCATCGGCCTCACGCCCGGGCTCTAGTCTTCTTCACGCCCTATAGACCTTGGCTATTGGAGAAAGATATGGCCTTTTTCGATCTGTGCAGAGAGAATGGCCTAACTGTACAGAAAGTGACGGAACAGGTTTTGGAGAAAGTGATGTTCGAAAATGATGAAGGGGAGGAGCTATTACGAAAGACCGTATTTGGGTATGAGTTGAGATGGACAGTCTCGGGAACGGTAGATGATATGTCAACAACTTTGAGGATACAGACAACGCCGTGAGAGCGAAAAGGACAATTCCGAGCATGATGTGAGATTAGTCAGCGTTTCAGTGTGAGGGGTGTCCGCTTCGATCAAACACACTAACACTGCCGAGGAAACTCGCTAGCTTCGCCAACCGAACGAAGTCATATACCGACCTGAGGCTGAGTGTGGGTTCCGTGGTTTCCAAACCTTCCGAGCCGTTGAATATGCTTGCCCGATCTTCCCTTCCCGTCCGCCCCAAAAATCAACAAACGCCCCAATCACCTCGTGGTCAAATCCTATGAACGTATTCCTTGTAAAGCTTTGACCCATAGGGTCAGCCGTCGATGTGTTTCGTCTTCGTCATCTATGATCGGGCTATGAGCAAATGGGCGACCAGAAGCACGACTTTCGTCGCGGTGAGGGGTTCTCTGCGGAGGCAATTCTAGGTGATTCCCGTCTACTAAGATGAGACGGCATGGTTACGGAACAAAGGGATCTCGGCGGCCGATGTGCTATATAGAAGTCGATAAGCAGGATCGCCTGGTACTTTGGTCCCGTCAATAAAACAAAGTTCCACAACGTACCAGGCTCAAATTGAGAGCATCATGATGTCTTCTCTTTCTTTGACGTTGTTCCTAGCCTTTTTCATCCACATCAGATTATCGATGGCATTATCGAGTCCCCAAACAATTAATGAGTATATCGTTTACCCAACCAACGGTCTCGACCCTGCGACAAATACGACTCAAGCTGTGCTACAGAAACTTCAAAAAGATGCGCCGGTGGTACCATACGATTCATTGTATGACGGAGTGATCTATTGGTTGACCAATTGCACTGCGATCCAAGCGTTACATCTTGAGACCATTGCTGGGGTAGGTCTACTTGGTTGCTCAATCGTTCAGAGCACAGAGCACACCTGCAATATTCGAGGAAAGACTGAGATATTCATTGTTCAGAGCCATTATTGATGATCGAGCTAACGAGCCGTCAGGTCAAATCGGTAACTCTCAACCAAGTGGACGCCATTGATTTTGCAGCTGTACCTGTAGCCACTCCAAGAGCTGCGGACAAGAAGAGGCGACAGCAGTCCATATCTTTCAGCACTCAGACATCAGCCCCGTCAGACTTGCGATTCGTGTCTCAACCGAGTCCTACGGCAGGCACTACTCAACCAGGTGTCGATCAATTCCCAAATTACGTGTACGAAAGCCGTGCAGGATCCGGGGTGTTTGTGTACCACGTCGAATTCGGTGTCAATACAGTCAACCCCGTGAGCACAGCTAGCCAGCATATATATTATAGAGTACAACGTTAACAGCAGCCAGGAATTTGCCCGTGACAAGGTAGAGTACTTGTCTACACCCCGAGCCCTAAACACCATCGCCCAAGGCCCCTTCGCCACCGAAATCACCACCTCCTTGAACCCAATACCCGGCCACTCAACCTGCGGCGCCTCCAAAATCACCGGCGCCACTTCCGGCACCGCCAAGAAAGCCACCCTCGTCGCCGTCCAGATGGCCGGCTACGTCGAATCCGAAATCGCGTCAATCTTCGACTTCGTCCTCCGCGACATCCTGTCCAAACTGCGCCAGAAGAAAAGCGTCGTCTCCATTTCCTGGGGGCGACAGCTACTAGACCCCAAGAGGCCAACGCCTGACTGGGCCGCTGTGCAAATGCAGATCCGCCATCTGATCGAAAACGATGTTGTGGTCGTCTGCGCGGCTGGCAATGGCGCTGTGGTGACTCCTCACAATCCTGTCGCGCGTCCGTATATCGATACAGCGCCCGCGGTCTTTTCGCCCACCTTGCCGATTATCGTTGTGGGTGCGTGCGACAACTCAGGTACCAAGGCGGATTTCTCGCAAGGTGGGCTACTCACTGTGACGGTTTTGGCACCGGGGGTGGATGTGCAGTGTGCTGATCTCGCCATGGGGCTGACAACGATGAGCGGTACTTCTTTCTGTGAGTGCCACTCTTGAAATGTTGTGAAGGGAGCGAGGAGCTGACTACTGGGATACGTTTCTTAGCGGCGCCAATGGTTGCTGGGGTCGTTGCTGGCTTTTTGGCGCAGGATAAACCACCTTTTGTCACTGGAGGTGGGAAGACAGCCGCCAATACCAAGGCTTACCTGCTGCATCATGCGAATTGGGCACGTGTGGCTAAGAATCCTGGTATTTGGAATCTGGTCGATGAGATTGAGAATCCTTTGGTGATGGCCGCTTGATTCTGGGGGTGATAAATTCTTTCGGAACACAATGTGTACGAAGAAGTATCGACTGGCGACAGGTAAGCTACGACGTTTGAACTAGTGCTCGTCAAACTACACATTCTTCTATAACAAACATTGAAGCAATTTATCCATCAATTTCACATAAATAGTCCAGCCTCCCTCACCAATCTCATCAAAACATCCTCGCTCCCCCAATCCATCTCCAACACATAACACATAACACATAACACAAAGCATCAATCCTCAATCTTCAATCCTCGGTACCAACCTCCAAAACCTCCCCAGCCTTGCATTCACCTATCCCCCCAAACCTCCCACACGTACATAATCATGCAAAATCTCAAAAATCGCACCACATCACATGCCAACTGACCAACGAATGTCACGCCTGCCTCCGTTCAGCCGGGATCTAGCATGAATATACAAACTCTACCGAAAACACCCCCGTCAACAACGAAAATCAACCTCAGTCTCAAGCTTAAGATGGAGATGGATTCGAGATCGTAATCTCAGATGGACCAATGCGCAGTGCGCAGTATGCAGTATCAGTACCTACATCAACATATTCACTGATGAGAGGACATCTACTTCTCTTCCTAGTTCATCCATCATCGAGATCTCAGTGTAGCGGATGTAGGAGGAAGCGCGCAATGCAGTTGTTAAGCTCATGGGGTGTGGTTGGGGGTAGGGAGGCGCTCGTGGAGAATTGTGGGTTGTGGGTTATCGAGGGGATTGGGGGGATTGAGGGGAAGGGGTAGTGCTAATGGAGTGGGGGGGGGAGGGTAGGTATAGGGTGTGGGATAGGAATAGGGGAAGGGGACGGGGATGGGGATGGGGATGGAGGTGGAGGTGGGTTCTCTGTTAGATATAATCAAACCTTATAACTCCCTTATCATCCACCTAGCTTTCCTCTAGCATATATTAAAGCCCCTATCAATAATATTATCACAGTCTTAACAATCTTACCGGATCGGTGTATCTACCTTACGTATTGTTATTGGGAGGATTTATAGACGGTAATACGAAAAGATGATATCCTATCCAATTGGAGCATGTTATATGGTTCAGAAGGGTACGTACTACTGTTCGCTGTAGGTATCGTAGACTATTGCGATAATAATTTTGGAGTTCCTGAGGGGTGGTCATAAGGGTATGGCTGGGATTCCGCTATTAGTGTTGATGGATTCTGAGGGGTTGGCTGGGTCTTGCAATTGATCAGGCGGATTTCCGATTGTTGTGGTGGTGTTTTAGCGTGGTGGTAGGCCCTTTTTGTGTAGAGCTGCTTACGCAGTAAGTCTGTTTCTCTTTCTTTTTCTTTTTCGATTCAATGTTGTGATGGTTAATTTGCACGATGGTGGGCCGTTCAGGCCTTCCAGGTAAAGCTGTTCGTGCGGTATGTCACGACGGATCTTCTTAATGCTAGGTTCGATGCTTCAAGCTATGGATGGTACCGGTAGATACCTATAGTTGGCCATCAGCTGCAAGAAGCCTACCACTTGTTCGATGGAAAGGTTCATTGAATGAGTCAGAACTCTTTAGGGAGTGAAAGAAGTTCAGTATGTATAGAGAGTGGATATATTGCTAAAGAACTTGTGAACCTGAACCCATTCCGCAAAAGGCCCTAATGTCAGTTCCATATCAGCAATGCAGTACCTCTCTGATAGTTTCCCCATTGTACTCATCAAAAGGCGTCCACTGGATCCTTCTGTCCCTTCTCCACGTTCTCGAAGATCAACCACCCCGTCACCGGCTGCATGGTATCCAACCCGGTCTGTCCATTCTGTAACGGCTTTCCGCTACTCACACCCTTGATTCCTAGGGACCCAGCGACCATGGTGGTCTCGTATTTATGGCCATTGTCATCGACATGGACTGGCACCGATCCGAAACCTGGAGGGATTTGGTCGATATCTACTCTATGATAAAAGGCCCCATCGAGTGTCAGATAAGGATCTGATAGGCCGTTCCAGTCCTGCTGTCTGTCTTTCTCCCCAGGGAACGCTGGTACAAAGGATGTCATGATATCCCGGTGAAAGTTCAGGTCGCGCGCCTCGTTCCGTTCACTAGGAGGTCCCTCATCTTGGTACAGTAATCTGCCCTCGACGTCCCAGAAGCAAAACGCCGTGATCCAGCCTGAGAGGTAGGTAGGACCGGATCCCATATTGTACTTATGTACAATCCTTTGCCAAAAATCCAACACCTCATCGGATTCGGGATTCTGGATCGATTCGAGGAATCTCTTCAAGACAGGCTTGAGCAAGTTGGACCAAGTGGTCGGCTCCTGGCCGTATTCCAATTTCTCCAGGCGCAGAAGAATGTTCTCCCAGTCACCTTCCGTGCCCAGTAGAGTCACAGAGGGAAGCCCACAATCGCAGCCGCACGTGTATGAGAAATATTTCTGCAGCGTTCCCATCATGAGAATGGACGCGACGACACTGTCATCTCTGGTTGTCGTGGAAAACGCAGGTAGTATCCACCTGCGCAGTTCTGGGTCGACGACGTTTTTCTCAAGAAGTGCGCCCATTAGTTGAGCAAACAATCCGAAATCACTCAGATCCAGCATATCAATTCTCAAAGCCTTTTCACCGTCATGGGCGACAAACATACTGCGCAACTCTTCTGCGTGAGCGTTCACGTAGCAACTGAACTGTGTTAGGATAGCGAACCAGACTAGAAGACGGTCCTGTCAGTAATCTGGCTTCAAAGCGAGATGCGGGTCATGAAACAGCCCTCGAGCGTACAAGATACGTCCCTGCAAGACTACTTACAGTAGTACAAGAGTCACTTATGGATCAATGACCGGATCAGAAAGGTGACTTACCATCCTCAGGTCGAATCACAAAATGATGATGCTGGTTGTACGCGTCGATGGCGCCTTTGACGAAGCCATTTGAGGATGCGTAAAGGGGAGTGAGCTGAGGCTGACTGAGGTGCTGCTGGAAAGAAGATTCAAGGACAGCTTTGCACTTCTTTGATTGGTCCTGACACGATTTGTTGAGGAGATCTTGCGCAGTAGTAATTGGTTTCAGGGACGTTTGCATGTATCCCGAACCAAGGTTGTTTGCGCCATGGGGGGCAGTCTTAATCGTGATGCCTGAAGCGTTGGATGCATGGGATGTCATTTGATCTCAAGCTGACAACCAATTGGATTGACCGGCAGGCCTGTTTCTCTTTTCGATAGTAGTCAGATGAACGAGAAGGTAGAGAGAGTCTTGAGCAGTCAAGCTGTTACACATGAATGGTCTTTCGCATTTTCTCTAGCCAGATTTCTGCGTTCAGTCTTATCTATATCCAAGCAATCAGGCAGCAATTACCCCGCTCGGAAGTCATGTTCCTGTAGAAGTCTTGAACCAATGATCGAGATGGACTAGCAGGGTCTTGACAGAGAAGGAATAAACACATGTAGCTAGTAGATACAAAGCTAAGAAGCGTGGTGGGGTTGGGTGAACAATATGTTGTATAGTGTTCAGTACCCACATTCATTCTCCTACAGAATTGAGTATATCACTTGGGACCAGCAGATAGCCCCTGCGGTCCAAAGCCATACAGTCACAGCTGAAAAGGTAAATTTACATCTGCAACGTCTGTGAAACGGAAAGATGCTCCCTTTCAGCGCATGAGGTAGCCTTAGAGCCCTGGAAGATTAGCGCGCTACGGGCCGGCTTTTATTCTAGGCGCAGTCTCCGCGGATAGCCCGAATACAATATTGATTATCCTACTTCACGGAAGGAGATATTCTTACTTATGCTCCCAAGAAGCTTCTATATCTCATTAATACAAACTTAGCCAACGTGGGCCGATTAAGCGCGGTTAGATGAGAGATCGAGCGCGTAAAGCGTCGGAACCATTGATGATCAGCGTGTTATCGATCTATCCCATGTCCTGGCATGGCATCCGTCTCAAGGGTTTTTACCGAGGTACAGCCGAGACGGATGCCAGCCTTGCCAGGACATGGGATACAATTTATCTTCCTGACCACTTCCGACCCTTGCATACAACATGAGCAATTAGAACTAGTATAGTGATATAACCTTATAGAGACAGGTGAAGGTGCAGATACCCAGCTAGCAGCCAGCTACTGAGTGTGAAGCATCTCATCTCACAAGTGCAAACGGTAATCCAAGGGATGACGGTGAATACGAAATGCAGTCGCATATCACCGCTCGAGAAACTATTGGGAGATCTAAGGATCTTGAAGGAGTTGAAAAAGAGCACGTTGGGGATTCATACATTACACGATGAGGACGCGGTGAATTATGGATACTTCGAAATGTTGGAGCCTGGCGGAGAAAAAAAGGTATGTTTCAAGACTTCTTTCAATGGCTCCTTTGTGTTGATTTCGACTTCTGATTGACTATTCATCCTGTACCACTGATGAGATTATTCATTATTATGCAATGATAATACTACGGCAGGTACGATTGTAGTCGTTCCAGCGGAGACGTGCTTGATGAAGAAATTCTTTGGAATTGGATGATATGGATTAAGATAGAAACGGAATCGGATGATGCTCCGAATAGGACCAGGTGGGAAGACAGTCAATCAAGGAATAGCATCGATTAACTCGAAATGTCTGAATACGGCTGTTCTCAAGCCTGATTCTGAAAACGTGTATCATCAAAAGATTATATAGTAGATAGAGAACGAAAGCCGCTCATCTAGGAGCGCAAGCTCAAAGACCAAACCCATCAAGGGTTCCTCCAACAATTTCCGGCTTGCGGAAAAACCAACGAAGATTAGTCGGTGGGAATGTAAATAGAAAGAAGAGGAAGTCGTAAAGGAATGAAAGTGGGAAGTAAGTCCGCCGATCCTCGTCCACCCCATCACTCAGGTAAGATTAGCACTTCCACTCCACTCCGAGCAATCGACCGGCGCGTACGTCCCGTTGACCTGTCCTGTCGGCGAACTGCCAAACAATGCCTTCGCGGCACCATCATCCTTGCACAGATCGAAGTTCACGTCCACGTCTACGGCAACCCCAACATTAGCCCTCCAACCCCCCAAACTCAACGGTAGGATGGAGGAAGAGCAAACGTACCAAGCGCAGCCGCACAGAGTGGATTGCCACTAGCCGGGCATAGATTGTTAACCTTGACCACAATACTATTCGTCCCCTCCCCAACGGGACTGAGCCTGAAACACTGTCCACATGCCGGGCCAGCGCCAGCGCCAGGGCCAACACCGAAGAGTGCCTGGGAGGCGGCGGCATTGAAGCCGGGATTGGAGTACCAGCCGCAGGCAGCGGAGGCGGTGTTGCAATTGCCAGAGCCAAAAGTGTCGCCAGCGCCGTACCTGGAGAGTTTTGTTAGTCACGGGGATATGCAGAGAAGACTCAAGTGGAGGGGAAAAGAGGAAGTACTGTGTAAATGAGGCTGTCTTGCCGCCCCCTTTGGCGCCTCCGCTGGTGCTGCTTATGCTGGTACTGCTTGAACTGGAAGCTGCAGGAGCTGGTGCGGTGGAAGAGGATGCGACAGGGGCATTGGCTTGGGCGAGATTGTTCGACCCGCTTCCGACTTGCTGCGCGGCACTCTTGGAACCTCCTTGGCCCGTCTGTCCGGTGCTTCCTGAGGCCGGTTGCTGGCCACTTTGGGCGACGTTTTGCTGTCCGCTCGTCTGGCCGCTCTGTTGTCCACTTGTCTGGCCTGTAGCGCTCCCACTGCCCCCAGGAACGGGCGCAACAGAGGAGCTCTGCGCAGGCGATGACGATACGGCATCTGGGGCTGGCGCGACTACAGCTGCAACTGAGGAGCTCTGCGTGGGAGACGATGATACTGCGTTCGGGGCTGGTACGATGACGGCAGCACCGCCCTGCTGTTGGACCGCGCCTTTGTTACCGGTCGATCCCCCTTGCCTGTGGCGAGCGCTGCAAGTCCCAGCATAGGCCATCCCAAAATGAAGGACGAGTTGTGCAAGCAACATGATGATTGACTGGCTATGGCTAAAAGAAGAACTTGCGCAGCAATTTCCTGTAATAATGAGAGGACGAAGGTCACACCGTGAGCAGTGGGAAAGAACAACATGTTTGTGAACTCAAGGTGATATATCATGCATGCTGTAAGGCCTGTCAGGGTTCAAAGTCAAGATTTGATGCCGTGTAGGGGCATCTCCTCAAACATCTCATTTACCATTCCAACCCATATGCGGGTAAGCTCTCCGGCATGAATCCTTCATCGAGCCACCCAATAAACCCACCATGTCAGCTATGGACCGTTCAAGCCTTGAAGCGTGCTCCATAAGTTTCACCATGCTTATAACATCAACGGCGCGAAGCCAGAAGCCGTGTGGGATGCTGTTGGGCCCGGAGATTGAGCAGGTCGAGTCGAGTTCCTGCAAGGACCATGGGCCATAGGTGAGGGCTCTAATGTTGCACTAGGAGTATAAGGCGGCTCGGCGATCTAAGCGCGCGAATGTGCACGAGCCATTGATGGCGCATAAAGAACTTTAGGATCACGGAAAGCACGTGTACTTTCGAAACGCATAATGATTGAGATTTGGAGTACATACCGAGCACAGATCCTCCGCCAAGTCTATGAAGGTGAAACCTCCGTGCAGAGGTAAGGCGTGGGAGGCCTTCCCATGTTTTGACATTTCCTCCCCACTTCCTGACACATTGACCGCTTTTCAATTCGGGCTGAGGGCAGAGCTGTGAATCAGGATTTGCTAGATCAGTATTGAGATACAAAGGAGATCTGGAGAAGGTAACATCTATGCATAGTGAATGAGACTTTGCACGGTCCGTCTCCTGTTCCTTTGAACAGTGTGCTGATCTGATCTGATCTGGATCATCGCAAGATTTCATTGAGTTGCTCAAGTATTTCACCGTGCTGTTTATATCTTGAAAGATGACGAGTATGTTGCGGCAGACATAGCACCAAGATAGAGGCAATGCTAAGAGCCTTGCCAAGGTCCGGGAAGACTGACACGTTATTCTACTTTCGCACCGTTCATGATGAGGCTAGTCATCCGACGGTATAATCGTATGCGAGAACGCTCCAAGCATCCCTCGTGATTATCAGGTTAAATGACCCTCATCGTTTCTCTGGCAAGGGCGAACGCATCAATCGGCTTAGAGTCTCTTCGCGATGGATCATCTGAGATGATGTCAGGGCAGAGACAAGCATGGAAATCATACCAGACCAGATCGACAAAGGCAATCCGCAAGAACTAAGAAGATAAACTGACACAGATTGTTTTGTCGACGTAAAAGAGGACGGGTAGACCACCGTTTCATTACATTACATAATAGTGCAAAGTGCATGATAATCTAGTATTATCATGACCAGGAGATCCTATGCGTGACCATTAGCATTCGGTGTGTACCAAGGGTGGGAAGTTTCGCCGAATTCTTACGCTAACATGATTCCGGCACCGACCGCCATGGCAGTGAATTGAGCTGCCGTCTTCTTCAACTCAAGCCTCTTATTTGGACCCGTCTCTAGCAATTCCGGAATCACGGCTACAGTCCCAACATATAGGAACGTACCTGCCGTGAACGGTAGGAGCATGTCTCCCCACCCTAATCCTGTGCCGGCTAGTCCCTTACTCCGGACGTCATCAGCGGCGCCAGTGAATTCCGACTTGCCAAGCTCTTGCACCGCAATACCCAGACAAGTGCCAAGAAATGCTCCTAGGGCGGTCACAAATTGAGCACCCATAGCTTTCCTCTTCGAAAAGCCTGATTGAATTAACAAAGCGAAGTCGCCCACCTCGTGCGGGATCTCGTGGAAGAATACGGCCACAGCTGTAGTAGCGCCAAGGGTAGGTGACGCGTAGAATGAAGACGACATTGCTAGGCCGTCAGTGATGTTGTGGGTGAAATCTGCAATCAAGTTGAGGTAGGCGGAGAGGCGAATTGATTGTGAAGCCTCCTTTTCTCTGGGCGTATTCGAAGATTTCGGAATTGAGACCTGCAATTCTTCCTTCTTTTCCTGCCCTTGCTGACGAGGTTTCACGCCTTTGATGATGAATTTGGGCTTATCTCCATCGATGACCTGTGCGCTAGCTCCTTCAAAGACCTTGCTAGCACTCTGAATGAACTCCTTGGCTTCGATGAGCCCAGTTTGAGACCCATGGAACGCGGATTCGTATGCTTTCCAAAGGGCAATTTGGGTCACACCACTTTCGGTATCTTCTTCGAGTACCTCCTCAAGCCAGCCAAGGGCACGTTTAGGTTCCTTCAAAGCACTGAGCCTCTGCGTGGCGACAGGTGGCAGCTTCATAAGCTTGGGGTCGCTAATGATAAGCTCGGAGGATGGTTTGGACTTCCGTGACTTCAAGATACCGTTGGATGAGACTGGTGCCGAACCAGTCGCTACTGCGCTAGAAGTGTCCTGTGTACTCACGTCCGTATCTTCACTCTTATGACTGTGACTACCTTCGCCCCCAGTAGCTATTCGTAGCCCCTTGTCCATGGCAACGAAGGTTACGAAGCCAACCATAATCGCAACGCCCAAAAGAAGGTTCTTGTTCGGCTGGACGAGGACGAAGCGGGCATGATCAGGAGCAGCCTCCCCCAGAAAGATCTCGGGTAGGAGGTGAAAGAGAGTGTCGCCGAGGAGACCTCCCACAGCAAATGCGACCATGACTGAAAGAGATGCGGGATCGATGTTGGGAGGACATAATGCAAGGAGAAAGTCTTTGGGTCACATTAGCGGGCTGAATGTCCACCCACCGAAACAAACATACTCACTTGGTGGGCCTGAGATATACAAAGTAGCAAGGAGCGCATTGACAGCAGGACCAGGTATTCCTAGAATGGGGTTCCCAGGGAACAGAGTCTCAAAGACTTGAGACGCGTAGCCGGACACTCCCGTAGCTGTTGCTTGCTTATGGATGTTGAGCTCTTGTACGAGCGGACATTGCTGAGCCGGGTCAGCTTATACGAGGCTCCCCAGTATTGGATGCAATTCCTACCTGCAGCGCGTCCTCGATTTCTAGAACACTCAATTGTCCTATACTTGATTTCGCAAACGCATAAGCACCGCTGGTGATTACTAGCAAGGCAAACAAGCAAAAGGATCGGCTTGGGCTCCGGAATACCGCCATTGCATGAAAGTCGGGGAGCAACCGGTTTTGTTTAATTGCACCGGGCGTGAGTAAAGCTTTACGTTAATGGTGGATTAGATGTCTTGGCAAAGATATTTCGCGCCGACGCGCAGCTAGCGTGCCAAGACTTGCAGAGCCCGGTGCTACGTCATACATGCCAAGGCGGCACGCCGGGCGCTATCTCTATACGAGTTCTAGGTACAACATACGGATTACTATCTAGATATCAAACTCCCCCCAAACTCCCTTTCATGAATCCTGAGAAATGTCGCACTGGATATGAGCTCAGACGTTAATTACAGCAGAACAATAGGTAATCCGGCCTTTGGGTCGATATGGTCGACACCGCAGCCGACTCACTCGTCAACCGTGATGAGGCAACGCCAGTTATCGCTATTCCAGGCTCCTCCGATACCCCATCATCTGATACAACCAAAGGCAAACGTGAACGCCTGAAGGACTCATTATCGGGTTCCAAAGAGATGTTGAAAGATAAACTACACGTGCACGATGTCGGGTCAGGCAGCAAAGACCCGGGGTACTCCCTACAAGACCGCCTGTTCACCAAGTGAGCAAGCATGGCCATCAGGAGTGTTGTGAGGACATGGCGGGCTAAGCGTCGTCGACGCAGGCTATTACAGCAGGTCATACCCGATGAGGACGTCGAGCAGCTGGATTCTTCACCAGATGTGCGTTCCTCGAAGTATATCAACAGACCCGGTTTCTCGCTTCCATTAATGACCAACAACTTCCGCCGTTTCAACGCAAGGTACGAGGCGACCCCAGCAGAATGACGGAAACTTGCTGACGATAACCGTAGGATTGGAGTAGTCTTCGTCTTCCAGAATCGACTGGAGCGCCTCCTCACTTGGCGGACACCAACGCATACCCTCTCGCTCCTCGTCGTGTGCACCTTCGTTTGTCTTGACCCCTATCTCCTCTCTGTCCTACCAGTAGCCGCGGCGCTACTCTTCGTTATGGTCCCCGCATACCTCGCGAGGCACCCGCCACCACCTACGGGCCACACATCCTACTCCATAAATGGGCCTCCCCTGGCGCCGCCCCGCGCGATCAAGCCTGTAGGCGAGATGTCGAAGGATTTCTTTCGAAACATGCGAGACTTGCAGAATTGCATGGATGATTTCAGTAATATACATGATCTCGTTCTCAAGAAAGTTACCCCGCCTACTAATTTCTCGAATGAGCCCCTCTCGTCGACTATCTTCCTTTTTATCTTTGTTGCGATCTGCCTGCTCATCTTGTTTTCACATCTGCTACCTTGGCGATTAGTCGGCCTTGTCACATGCTGGGCGGGCATCGCTCTGGGCCATCCATCAGTCCAGCAGCTCCTTATATCCAGCCACGAAGAACATCTTGCCCCACATGAACGTACGGTTGAGTCCTGGCTTGAAGCCTGGATATCTCATGATATTATTCTGGATGCGCCTCCAGAATCTCGTGAGGTTGAGATCTTCGAGTTGCAACGCAGAAAAGGCGGATTGAATGGTGAATGGGAAAGTTGGATATTCAGTCCGTCACCTTACGATCCGCTATCACCACAGCGTATCTCAGGCGATCGACCAAAAGGTACCCGATTCTTCGAAGATGTCGCCCCTCCTCGAGGCTGGGAATGGGGCGATAAGAAGTGGATACTCGACCTTGCGAGTCGAGACTGGGTGGAGGAAAGGATGGTGCAGGGCGTAGAGGTGGAGATTGAGGGCGAGAGATGGGTAGGCGACTTAGCTGGGCAGGAGGAGACGTACGAGATGAAGTCCGTCAGCAAAAGCAAGACGCGCGACTGGGAAGAAGGTGGTGGCAATAGCAAAGCCGGCGAGTGGAGGAGACGCCGCTGGATCAGAATGGTCAGGCGGAAAGTCATGAGCGAACAATAGCACACCTTCCATCCATGCCGCGAATAATATCGATGAGCCTCATATGCCCATCTCACTCCTCGTAGAACGTGGATATCGTCAAAAACCAAACCATCACACCTCCTCTCCCATTCCACCCGCCCCCTGCCTCCCACCCATCCACAACCCAACCCTCCTCCTCAAATCCCCTTCACACTGCTGCATAGGATTCAGTTTACGATCCCGACTCATCCCCCCCCAATCCTCCCCCCACCTCTCCACCAACCTCCCACACCACTCCCGTTCCCGCTCACTCTGCACCCTCGGCCTCTTCCTCCTCTCCAACCTCGCCTCCTTCTCCAATTCCGCCACTATACCCCTACTCCCCCTCACCCCTTCTAAACCCTCATCCTCAACCCCTTCCTCACCCTCATCCCCCTCCTCCCCATCATCATCATCGCTAAGATCATTCAACGCGTCACCGAGCGGATTCCTCCTCTCCTCACCCGACGTCTCCACGCTCAGAATAGCGCCTGTATCCGGATCCCGCACTACCCTCACCTCTTCATTCCCTAGGTTCTTGGGAGCTTTGGATGAGGGTATGGCTAGATTGCTTTTCGCACTGGGTTTTGACGCTTTGAATTCTGTGCCGCCGGTGTAGCCGTTTAGTTTTGAGGAGAGGCCGAGGCGGTGGTAGTTTTGGGAGAGGGTTTGGGTTTGGTCCCTGTGTTTGGACAGGCGGGTGTTAGTGGTTGGGATTTGAGGGTGGGAGGGGTCGGGGATGGTACCAGTTTGCGGCGACGATGGGGCTGCTTTTGATGTTGATGCGTTTGGATTTGGGCTTTTGGCGTACGCGGTGGAGGGATGATTTGTTCTTCTTCTTTTGGAGGGGGCGTGCCATTATGAGACGGGACAGGGGAGGTGTAGAGCTGAAAGTTTGCTGAAGGTTTCGATATCTCTCAAAAGGCTTAGAAGGGTTCACCCCCTTCTGGTCCACACTTACTTCTGGTCCACGCCCTCGCTTTCCACAACGATAGACTCTATCAACTTCTTTTCGCTACAAGTATTTCAGGAAATCTTACGCTAAATAATTCTTACAGTAAATTTATATTTAGAATCGGCTTAGTTGAGGATCTATAGATGCGAATGCCATTAGGCTAAAGAGTGCCCTAGAGCTAGGGCCGGGAGTACGGAATCTCAAAAGTTCCGGGCCGCTAGCCCCTTGGGGTTGGACCAGAAGTAAGTTTGGACCAGAAGGGGTGAACCCTTCTATAAAAAATTGAGGACCGCGTCCTCAATCAAAGCTACTTACCGAGCCTCGATACCTCAACCACATAATTTTCCATGGCTCTCCTGAGAACAGAGATACTCAGCAATATAATAATTTCATCGAGAACAACCATTAGCAGGTGACTCCAACTCCAAAGTGCCCCAGTCGATACACTGAAAGCCATTTCATGCAATGCTAAGCTAACGACGATACTCGTGATAATACGATCCACAAGGGTATATGAGGTGTAAGACACCCACGCTGAGTGAGAAGTGGAAGGAACGCCACCAAGATGCACATGAGGTATCGAACCTAAACCGAGACGGTAGCGCTCAGCACCACCGTCTCATCATCACACATCCAAACGAACGCCTACTATTTACAATTCTATACTCCCATCCATTCATGCGAAGGCCGATGATTATGACCTCGACTTCTATCAAATTGTCAGTACCACCATGGTCTGACAGAGAGGACGAGGTGATCAAGACTTACCAAGGTCGCTAGGCTCGCTGCTGCCGCCGCTGCCGCCAAGTCTACGCTCTTCCCACCACTCATACCCACACGCGGTGTACTTGTGACCCTCGGTAGAGCACTCCCTTGCACTGCTGTTCCATTCAGTGTCCTCTTTACTCCAGTGCCAGTACTGCTGCCCTGCAATCCAGTCACTGTAGAATGGCGCTTTGGACCTGCTGGAGCCGCTGACGATTTGATGGGCGACTGACCGCTGGTGGTCACATCACGCGTCCTGACGACGGAGCCGTTCTTAAAACTTGTGGCTGGGGGTTCAGGGAGAGGTCTAGTGCTATTCGGCGTCTGGGTAATCGAGTTGTAGCGCTTGATCGGCGACGATGTAGGGATTGACGGGGCCGTGCGAGGACGAGCATTATTCTTATTAACTTTGCCTGTGATGAATTCGTGGTATATCGCGTCATCAGGCTTGAGGCGGCGGTCTGGATCCCAACGTAGACAGCGAGTGATGAAATCGATGAAAGCGTCATCCTCGCATTTGAGCACTTGTTGAAGAGATTTGGAGCTTGGCCGTCGGCGTTTGCCTTTCGTAGAGACTGTGATCCGAGGCTTGCCCAGAGAGTCGAAGAACAGCTTCTTCCGGGTAGACTTCTCGATAAGATGCTTTTCTGGTGGGCCAAAAACCTCCATTATACAGGCCAACTGCTCCTGCTCATTCTCGCCAGGAAAGATGGGATAGCCGGTCAGGAGTTCGGCGAGAATGCAGCCCAAAGACCACATATCGATCGGCATGCCATATGTCATACCCAGGATAACCTCGGGAGAGCGGTAGAAGCGAGATTGAATGTAAGTATACACTTTCTCGTTCTCGAGACAACTGGAGCCAAAGTCGATAACCTTGATTTCTGAGCGAGTAGGATGTGCGAGGAGAACGTTTTCCGGTTTCAGATCACAATGTATCACTTTCTTGCTTTTCAGCAATACGAGACTGCTAAGAAGTTGTTTAGCAAAACGGCGTATGAGCTTCAACGAGAAGCCTCGGAAGTCATGACACTTGATGAATTCGTAGAGATTCATGCCCAGGAGTTCAGTCGATAAGCAGAGATGGCCACGGAAGTAGAAGCTTTGCACAAAGTTTACCATACTATGCTTGCTGGAAGGATCCTGGGGTGTAGTCAATGAATGCAAGCAAATAAACAAGTAGGAAGTGCAGACATACCCATTCTCGTAGCTTTTGTAGGATCTCGACCTCGACGAGTGCTTGCTGATGGAAGCGCTTCTTATTCCTAATGATTTTGATCGCGACCAGAACGCCGGTCCTGTGATCGATGCAACGGACGACTTGTCCGAAACTGCCTTTTCCAAGTATATCGACAATCTCGTATCGGTATGCTAGATGATCACCGGTTACAATGTTGTAATCCCCGCGATCGTCGTCGTAGCCGAAGTTAGCCACCTCTGTGCTCAAGTCTCCGACATGCTTCTTAGCGTCTTTCGTGCCACAGAAATATATGTCCTTGTAGTCGATGATCTCTCCGCGTTCGAAGATATTGAGTTGTGCCATCCGTAGCGCTGCATTGGGACCAACTCGCTCCTTGGCAGTCGCCCTTCGCCTCAGTGCGTCGACTTCTTTCGCAGCAACTTCGGTCTCTTTTCGTTTCAAAGCAAGCTTTTTCATCTCATCTTCGGCATGCAAGTCATCTCTGTCAAGTATCGGTTCCATAGATTGTGCTTCCTTTAAGAAGTCCTTGAGGCTAAGAGAGTTTTCACTCGGTGCACCTTCCAGAGCAGCCCTGGCGGTCCTCTTCGAGCCTGTATTTGCAGCGACCTCTTGAGACCCTGGCTCCTTCTTGTCATTGTCGGTACTCTCGAATGTACTGCTTCGTAGACGATCGTGCTGGGCCTTGCTAGGCGCCACTGCCCTTGACACGTTTATTTTAGCGCGAGGTTGGTTGTTGTGCTGGGATGGGCTGGGACTCGAAAGCAGAGGGCCATTCCAGGTAGCAGAGGCTGGCAATTTGGGTGGAGGCATCTCGTCATGCTTGGGAGGTTTTGGTGGTGGTTCCGCATCTCTCTCTGCTGTAGTTTGCGCTTTTGAGATGCTTCGCTTTCGTGTCAAGCTCAACTTACGACGGATAGAACTACCGAGTGAATTCGTGCTGGGTTCTAAAGAGCTGGCAGTGTCCATGCTCGAAGGATCATCCTTAGACGGTTTCCTTGGCTTTTGCAAGCGCGGACCGGCCAGTTTCGCCGGTTTCGCCTCGGCACCCATGTCGAAGGTATTAGATTTCTCCAGTCTACGGTAGCCAAAGTCCCCGCTAGACTTGGGAAGAGAGGACGAAACGAAAGGTGACATAGCGGTGCGGCTTGCGGTGAGCGCATAAGAGTCAGAAGGGTTCGGCACTGTAGTGCTCGAGCTGCTGGGTGTGCGGTAAGACAAGACTTCAGGCCTCATGCTGTAGTGAGAGCTGCTACTGCGAAGTTGCGCAGACAGAGGTGCGCTATCATCATCATAACAGTTCCTCGAGAAGCTGGCCTTCGAAGCAGTCATGGGTGTGGTGGGAGTCCCCTTGGGTCCTAGCTTAGGAGGGGGTGTAATATTGCCAGCATTGTTGCCGAGGGAAGCTTCGTGAAGAGCAGCAATCTTTGAAGCGGTCGGTGTGCTCAATGGTAGAAGGTTCAACGGCGGTAGCCTTAAAGGCTGCAAGGTCCGCCTGTTGGTAGTACTCGCTCCATTGTTGGGTTTTCTCTCCGTGGCAGGCTCCGTGTCAACCGCATTGTGACGGTTACTCTGATGATTTCGTCGGTTCGTTCGAGTGGACTCAGTATCGATTGGTGATGGCACGTCTCCTGAGGCTGATGTGCTGTTCAGACTACTGACATCGTTGCCCAGACTGGACTTGCGTGTAGAAAAAAAAGGTGGATGTTCAAATTCTGACTTTGGAGACTCGTAGGCCTTGGGAATCGCAGGAACTGGTGGGACGATTTCCTCATCTCCTACAGGTCCACTGTCATTCCGCGTCTTGACTGTAGGTAATCTGGAGGTCGAGAAGTTTTGGGAGATGCGCAGTGAGCCGGAAGAGGCTAGACAAGAGTTGTAGCTCGTGGTTGACGAATTTGAGACACCTGAGCTATATGACTTACGATTAGGATCCGGGGTTGTTCGCGAAGATGACGGCGTCACACTTTTTCTTGGAGCTATGGAAGGTGAAGAAACATGTGGTAGGTCTGATGGAGAAGGAGGGTCAGGTTGAGGTGTTGGTGGGGTACGAGGCATAGGTGGTGGATTTGGCATCATAGACATCCTCTTTAATATTCGGGCATCTGTTGGACTGATTGTCCTTGCCCCTAGTCCGGTAGCGTGTGAGCTCCCAGGCATCATCGATATTCTCTTAAGGGATGAAGGGGTTATCGTCCTGTGATGACTCGGCCTTCCTGGTGAACGAGCTATCGTCGTTGGTGAGGTGAAGTTTTGGTCAGGAGTGCCTGTGGGTGTGAAGAACTGCTCTGGTATATGTATTCTTCTTGGGGGCGGCTGTAATGATTTAGTCTTGGTATGGCGAAGGCCTTCAAATCCACCACCCTGGGAATCTGAAACGATTCGACGAGCAGCACTATCCAATATATCGTTCGAACTAACAGTCTCTCCAAGCCCTACCTGCGCTAGGGTTGGCCTTCGATGTGGATACGATGTTCCTCCAGACTCGATGGTCAAGATGCCTGGGCCGACGGACTTTCGGGGTGCTCGCACCGTTAGGGCATTGACGGTAGCATCAGTCTGAGGGGCAGGGAAATAAGTCTTGCGCCGGGCTCGGGCTGAAGCTGGCCCATTCGAATGCGCCATCTTATCAAGATCCGCTGTAGGTGGCCCCCTTTGTTGTGCACTGCTGTTATGTCGACGAAGCGAAGAGCCATTGAGACCGATACGAGACCCAAGTTGAGTCGAATCTATTGTCTTCGAAGGTCCACCTGAACTCGTTTGATGGGCTATCGAAGTAGACACACTCGGATTGACCCCTAAGGCTCCACCAGGGGCTGGCAACGAGTTGTTATCAGGATTACCGGACCCAATGCTGGAGTGCAGATCGTCGAAGTTGGCAGAAGGGAGAAATTCGAAGGAACCTTGTGAGGTATGCCGTTTGCCAACAGGAGCTAGAGGGCCAAAGCTGCTTCTGGACGAATTACTGGCAGAAGGGTGCTTCGTATAGGCCTCATCGGACCCGTTCGGAGCATTATTCCGCTGTACGACTTGTTGATTAGATAGGCCACTGTAGGCTAGCCTAAGTCAATCAGTAACACGATCGGCTTAGCTTTTCAAGCAATCATGACACGTACCGTTTTGAGGGAGAAGCCTGCAGAGAGCCGGGGGGCTGCAATACCCTCTGCTCCCTAAATGAGGGCTGCCTTCGTCGAATGGCAGGGGTAGGCAAGGGATCGGCTCTGATGCCCGATGATGGTGTGGGCTCAGCTGGTCGTGGAGGCTTCACACGACCTGGCAAATCCGTGTGCAATCTTTTTGAAGCAAGTCCATCACCTGTAGTTTAGGTCAACGATCATCCTCCGCCGGCGTCCAATTGTTCGAGTCCACAGGATATCGAACGTACCTTCAGAGCCTGATTGTTCTCTACGAGGAAGATGGAGAGTCCTTGATGGAAGATCACGTTGTTTCCAATCCCCATCGTCGCTGCCGTCGTTTCCCATCAACTGCCCAGCGCTTGATGCGGTCTGCATGTCCTTTCTCATAGGCTACCCCAGTCGTAATCCAGATCAAATCCCCAAGTCTTTCCGAATTGCTTGCAGGAGCCTACGCAATGGATGCGTCCATATTGTTCTAGTCATACCCCCATCTTTCCGTGCCTTTGTAGACCAGTCTTTGCACGAGTGGTCGTGCGTTTGGGCCAACGTAGGCTGAGACCGCAGCTTTCGACAGTCCTCAATATGTGTCAGATCGGGTTCCCGGTGTTAATCGAGTTCGGGGTCCAATGATTGGCCACATGCAAGACAGGCTCATTCGGAGCTTTTTGTTCTGAGCAAGGAACCTCCTGCGGGAACGACAGGGGTAGTTCTATGGTCCACGCCAAGACATATTCTAGAACTAAAGTACTTTATAACTCCGTAGACGGAGACCTATCTATACACCTACACAAGGCCAACATCCTCCGCAATGTGGATCTATATCAATTGAGCGAACAACGAGGTGTTTCTTGAGCTCGAAAGCCTAATCATAACATCCGGCTCTGCGTTGCTCTGGCATTATAGCAAGCAGTTACTCTCTCCCATACGCCATTGCCATTGTTGGGCACTTGCGGCCTTCCTCTATCTCGCCTACAACGCGTGAGGTAGGTCTTTCCCAATGGCCGACGTAGACGATAAAGAGAAAGCTCAAAAGCTCGCAGCAGCAAAGAAGAGGGTGTGTTACCTCTGACGATATGCATATCGCGAAGCGCACGAATGCTGATTCCACTCCAGTTCGAGCAACTAAAGAAGCAGAAGGGGAAAGGCCAAACAAAGCAGGCCCCAAACAAGAAGGATGACACTAATAACCTCAAGGAGGACAAAGCTCCCCTCGCCGGCGAAGCCGCTGAGCAAGCTGGAGAGACAGCGGAAACGCCGAAGTCCCCTACTGATGGGGCAGATGAGAATCACGATGGTACCGCTGCTAGCAATAAAAGTGAGATGGAGGTAGAGAAAGAGTCAAAAGATGACGTTGAGCTTCCCCCAACATCGCCTCATAAACGCCAGCCTTCGTTGAGCCTTCAGTCCAAGATGCGATCATCGTCATTCCGACGGTCGTCAGTGTCTCAGAGGCCACTGTCGCCCAATGGAACGAAATCTCCTGAACTTCCAGTGCTCACGCCTGACGGCGACTCTGTCACTTCAATATACCGCAAGCAGGCTGCACGGCTAGAAGAGTTAGAGAAAGAAAACAGACGCCTTGCCAGGGAATCTCAGGAGGTCGAGAAGAAGTGGAGGCATACAGAGGAAGAATTGGAGGAACTACGAGAAGCGAACGGAGAGGCTGCCGAGCTGGGATTGAGAGCGCAAAGAGCAGAGGCTCAGCTGGAGGAACTCAACAAGCTGGTCCGAACATCAATTATCCTCACTCTTACCTAATGGATGCTGATCGAATTCTTAGAAACAAGAAAATACCTCACTCCAACGACAAAACTCCCAGCTCCAATCCCAATCCAAACGCCATGTCTCTTCGCCCAGTCAAGTCACCAACTCCTCCATTCCACTGTCATCTCTGCAAGCCCAGCTCGACAGCAAAAGCTCTACGATCGAATCCATGGAAATGGAGATCTCGAACCTTCGCTCTCAACACGAAAAATCCAGCTCATCTACGACGTCCCACTCGGAGCAGGTCTCGGCTCTCGAAGACAAGCTTGACCGAGCCGAGCGAGCCGCCGGCGCTGCGCAACGTGAGCTCCAAGACGTGAGGAAAAGTCTGGAAAGGGCGAGCGAGAAGGCCGTGAAAGAAGGTAGCGAGCGTACTTCTGCAGAGACGAAGATACGAAGTCTTGGACGCGAAGCTGAGGAATCCAAGCAGGCTGCTGAGAGCTCGATGAGACGTGTGGACACCCTCGAGAAAAAGCTCGCCGCCTTGACGACCCTGCACAAAGATGCCGATGGCCGACGTCAGGCAGCAGAGCGGGAACGTGAAAAGTTAGAGAAGGAAGCATCGGATATGCGACGTCGACTAGCCGGCTTGGAGAACGAGAACCTACGACTACGCGAAGAAAGGGAAAGGAATCGCAAACGGGAAGCGAGTGGTGCCGACGACGAGGGCGTCGACGAATTGGAAGACGAAGAGAGAAGGCGGCTCGAAAGCAAAGTCCGCGGTCTGGAAGGCGAAGTGCATGAGCTGCGTCGTGGCGTGTGGAGGGACAAGCGGAATCAGCTTGGCGGTACGGACGAAGATGGAGCAATGAGTCCCGGCTCCAAATTCGACGATATCGATCTTACGGGCGAATCACCTGGCTATCGGCGACTGAGCATGGTTGGTGGTAGGGGCTCGAGCTTTTCCAACGTGCTGAGTAGTGGCTTTAATGTTTTTACTGGTGGTGGTGGTGGCGGTAGGGACGATCAGGGATTCTTGGAGGGAGGGGAGGATGATTTCGATGAGGATGCTTTTAGGCTAGCGCAGGAGGAGGAGGCGAGGAAGAGGGTGGAGAGGGTTAGGGAGGTGAAGAAGGGATTAAAGGATTGGGAGGGGTGGAGGATGGATATTGTGGATGTTAGGGTTGGGGGCGGTGGTGCTGGAGAGATCTTTGATGTCTGATGGATTCGTGTGCTTGGGAAAGCTGTATTGGCCACTCTCTGAGTGTGAGATGTATATGCTATAGCTGAGAGGATTGTCATAAGAAGCATTATCTCGGGAAATCGACTTTACAACATAGCAGGAACGATCTGTGTGTATGTACCAATGTCTTCCTCCTAAAAGCAGAACGCCGACCGTTAACAGACAGGATGACTATGTATTCACGAACCAAGTCACGTGGAAAAGTGTGCTACAATTCCCATACAAGATAGACCGGGCCGATGTTTAATCGAAAAGACTGTTTAGATTGATTCAAGTCCAATGCATGAAGGGCCGTCATCCCCTAAACACCTAATTATCTGACCTCCTCTCGACTAACCAGGCATGCTAGATATAACATCTCAAAACCCCCGCCATCCATTATCCATTATCCATAACTCAATCCAGATTCCTATAGCTATCACACATCCCAACCTCCTCACATCAACCCAACCCCCACCACCCCTACCGCAACCACAACCAGCAAACCCCCAGCATTCAACCCATCCCCCAACCCCGCCACTCCACCCGCAAAAGTCGCAATGGGTCCTGCTACCTTGCTCAAGGTACCATGGGTGGGTACAGGTATGGGATTGGCGCCTTGGGGCTTGAGCGTGTGGGGGATCGGATAGGGTGGGTTTGCGATTGGGCGGGGGAGAATGATGCTTACGTAGTCGGGTTGGGCGGGGTAGATTATGGCGGCTGTAGTGGTGGTGGTGGATGTGGATGTAGCTGAGGGGGTGGATGTAGTCGAGGGGGTGGAATTGGGAGGTGTTGGGATGTGGGTGGTGAGGGCGGAGGTCAGTATTGCGTGGCAGAGGCCGTTGTAGGCGATGGCGCTGTCGCAGGGGTGGTTTTGGTAGCCGATGCTGGTCGTGCTTGATGTTGTGGGTTGGGGGACGGTGGGGCTGCTGGATGTTGGGGCTGGGCCGGGCGGATTGAGGGTTGTACTGGTGCTGCTTGGTATTGGGATCAGAGTACGGGTGGCGGCTATCGTGATCCCTTCTGAGCTCAGAGACAAGCTGGGCAGCATGCTGGTTGTGGCGCTGGGGGTACTTGATTGTGTTATCGAAGCGGCAATTTCCATGGACGTGATCCCCGTCCCAATCGTAGCTGTTGTGGAAATCAAGCTAGAATTCGCATCGATGCCGCTCATTGCCAATGCAGAAGCTGGCTGATCAACGGATAGAGTCCCGCTGGAAGATAAAAGAGTTGAGACTGATAGGCTTATGACTGATACTGTTGCCGAAGCCACAGTATCAGAACTTGCGGTCCCGCCAAGGGACGCCGATGCGGAAGAAGATGCGCTGGTAAGAGTCGTATCAGTGCTGATAGTTGATATGAGCAGCGACGGGGTTGGCGTGACAGTGGCGCTTTCAGTGACAATCACAGATAGCGAGCTGGGAATGGAGATATCAATGCTGGTTGTCGATGGTATAAGGCTCGTGCTCTTCAATACGGCTATGGAAGACGAGGAACTGATTATGGTAACAGTGCTGTCGATCGTTGGTGTGAAGGATATCAGAGGGGTAGGGGACGTGCTGGGAATCTCGGTAACGCTATCGCTCATCGATATGGACGATATTAGTGGGGCGAAGGACGAGCTGGGTATGGCATTGATGCTGCTGTTCTTCTGTGCGACTATCGACACTGTTGGCGTGGTCTGAATGGCAGTGATTGTTGTCGTTGTTGTTGAGACTTGAGGATTCAAGGTGGTGCTCAAGTTGCCAAAGCCAGTGGGTCTCAAAGGTACAATGAACGAGGCAGTCGAGGACACCTCCACACTGGTGAGGCCAGTGATAGAAAACGGAGCAAGATTCTTAGGATATGCAACGCCATCGTACGAGCAGGCTGCATTGCCTGCATTTCCGGCCCTTTCGAAGCCTAGGACAATTAGCGACTTCGGGCTGAGGGCACGACATTGCCCAGTACTAAGAGAGACTTACACAGCGTGGAGCCTTTAGGCCCAACTGGGCTGACTCCATCGAGGCTGTCAAATGCTGTTAATGACAATTCGGTCTGCGGGGTGATAGCTGAAGGCATACAGGTCGCTGCAATTGCTGCTGTATCCCCCCACACCAGCTGGGCAGAGTATAATAGTATCTGTCCGTAGTGAAGCTCCAAAGCAATAAGTGCCTCCCGCTGGTGGACAGTCCCAATATCCTGTAGACGGGTCGCTATATAGTGTAAATAGCTAGGTCTCATACTTCTTGCAAGGTCTTCCAGCAACTGAAAAGTGGGAAGACATACAAGACAACTCGGCCCCTCACTAAGGCTGCACCAACGCCCAAGACAAGAACAGTGATTCTCATGCCGTGCGGCACTTGACCTCTTCGCGTATAATGATGCAAAGGAAGATGATACAGCTGCAGATACTTCGCCTGGAAAACTGGATGGCTAAAGGTATAAGAAGGTGCGGCATTATAGACCATGTGTAACGTGAAGATTGTTTTCGACGTGAAGGAAAAGCTTCATTTTCGCAACCGGATAGCAAACCCTGAAAGGGTTTCGGTCGCCTTCGTTCACGTCCGAGTACTTGCCTCACGCGCATAAATTCAAAAGACACTTTCAAAACCCTTACTCTCAACGTCTTCCAAAAAGAGGGTCCAGAACTGTAGAAAAAATGCAGACCACACCTTATCAGCTCTTATACAGTTGACTAGCTGATATGTTATGAGCTATCTCAAATTCGCGCCTATGCTGTCTCATCATATAGTAATGGATCTTGTCCTTGAAAACCTCCGCGAATATGTTACGATTGCTATGGAATGAAATGTACGAACCTTCGGCTGGTACTAGAGCCAAGACAGCAAGGATCAAGGACAAAGTAGGGCGAGCTGGATGATACCTCATTGCTGCTGGAAGCTGTATGCTCGTGTAATGGAAAGCTGATTGATAAATAAATACAATCCATATACTCTACCTTTGCGTACCCACGATAGCTAATCAGCACACATCATTAATGTTTTTTCATCTCTAGTAGCCTCCTTGAAGCTCTGATGGTCTTGTTTGAGATTGTCTGCTATGGACACGGAAAAGTCCTCGCTTAACAGATGAAGCACTTCGGCCCACAACTGTCATTTGTTGTATTTGGTTGTGACTATTATATATCTCGATAGTATTTGTTGTAAGTTAATTTTCCGGCTATTTCTTTAGCGGTCACAACACTGAGCGAAGACGTTAGTTGGATTCAGACTGTTCTGTAACTACCGTAGGAACAGATCAGTCGCGAGTTAAAGAGTGAAATTTATCGGAAGAGGGCGGACCGTACACTATCTGATTGGCTAGTTCTAAAGCACCTGACTAAGCTGATCTGTTCCACAGTACAGATATTTGCCTCAGTACCTCAGACGTGCCATTGATTGGCCAGCAAGCTGGTTGCTAAGCCCCTTCGGGTTAGCAAGGCTGACTACGTAGCAGGAGGGCGGCACGTCTAAGCGTAAACTTCTATAATTTTACTAGATATCCTATTTTTTAGTAACGCGCTATATAAATTTTTCGCTTATTAATAAAATTTATTAATATTTAACTTCACGACGTAATAGTATAGAATTCTACTATATAAATACTAGCTATGTTAATACCCTAATCATACTCTTACTTCTTCTAATTCTAACTAGCCTACTTTTAGCCTAATCGGACTGCGATAACCCGTCCGTAATGCTATCGCCGTCCATTAACTCCAAATTTCCAAAAATCCTGGTAGCTAGCCAGCGATAACGATAATAGGCTAGCTTATTTTTCTAGCGGTCGGTAGGTCAGGTAGGGTATCTAAGGTACCGGAGCATGCGTATCTAATATATAGTGTACTTGATATAGGTAAACTAAGTACTATGGCTGTTTTAGTAGGACCAGTTACGGAGCGAATAGGGTGCGACAGGAGCCTATTAGTACGCTATTAGCTTATTTCGCGCTTAATCAGGGTTCTTAATATATATACCTTGCTCCGTACGTACCCCGTAGTAAATAATACTAATGTTATTAATATATTATTAATAATAAGGAGTTTACTAGTAAAGAAATAAATATTTACACTTAGACGTGTTACCGCCCGGCTGCGTAGTCAGCATCGCTAACCCGAAGGGGCTTGGCGCCCGGCTTGGAACACGTCTGAGGTACTTAGGCAATACAGATATTATCATCCCTTACTCTCTTCAATCGTCTGTCGTAAGGTTGACTGATCTCCAAGACCCTTTAAAGCGGAAAGCAGGTAGCGCAGACTTGGACGAGCGTAAATATTAGGTCAGTCCGACTTACAGGTAGAATAGGTACATCGGTTCTAGTCTTTTAGGCGTGTCTAACAAATCTCAAAAAAACCATCACACTTGGCGAGACAAATGACACCAACGACGACTTGGATGAGGCCCAATTCGGGCTGATCCGATCGCAACCTAAGCCTGTCTTTAGACGGCCTCCCCCCCCGAAAACACCAGCGACGTAGAGAAGAATATTGCTCAAGTCAGTCTAGTGAAGTTGGTAGACTCAAGGTGTATGCATTTCCGACTAGCACTCGGGATCTCTCCTGGCATGCTTTACATAACCCTCTTGTGGTGAATAATGACGAGGGAAAGACTACCAGACGTCGCTGTCCTACCACCTCACTCAGCGTTTCAACTACTACCCCACCTACTACCTCCCTCTTAAACCATCCCACCGCTCCAAGCGTCGCGCTGTCCTGTGATCGAGTCACGCCGATTATCAGAGGTAATCAAGTCGGGGCGGCAGTAAAGAGGAGAGAGTAAGGAAACGTTTGGCCGAGCGGGAAAAAAAAGGATGAGATCGCTGGAAGCTTAGGGAAGGAGGAAATAGTGCTGGAAGCGAGTACCTGCGTTTAGATAAGGCAGGGAGGAGATGCATCGGGTAAAGGCTACGCAGATCCTGAAGCTCCAAATCCTGTTGATGCCACGTCTCTTGGTCTGCTGGGCAACAGAGCTACCAATGTACATCTGGGTCCCATCAAAAAGCGGAAGGCTAGCAGACTGGATGCAAATGGGTCGCGGACGAAGACGAGATTTGTCACCGATAGAGGTGATTAAGGAAGTGGGTCGTGGGAGCTTTCGAGGACATTTTGAGGGATATGCACATTAACAGGATGACGATAACGAGTTGGAGGTAGTCTAGAAGTTGTCCAATCTGTGTAAAGAAGAGGAAGAAGTCGAGCCAAGGAAATCGTGTCGTTGAGGTCGTTACTGATGGGTTTTGTATTCGTTCAAGTTGCTGCTTGAATGGTGAGCAAGATATTGCATGACAGTGGTAGATGCCACCTACCGATCGCCAAACAATGCGCCAGTTACTATGGTCACATCTCCGCGTCTTCTTGGGTCCACACCTTCGTTGTGCTCGAGTGGGCCTGTCCTCTTCTGCGCCGCACCCTAAGCTCTTACCCTCCTGGTGACAGATCTCGAAAAATTCGAATGTCACACTTTCGTTGTGCTCGAACGAGCCTGTTCTCTTCTCCGCCGCACCCTAAGCTCTTACCCTCCTAGCAACATATATCCAAAAACTTTTAATGGCAACGCTCCGTGCAATCGGTCCAAATCATACGTACGCGGATGCAATTCATGGTCATGCCCAACAGCTGGTGGAGGCGTCCGACTTTACCGTTGGTGTTGCACCCATCCTTGATCCTCAAGCCGCGATAGCCTCCTTGCTGGAGAAAACCTGTAGCTTGAGGACGAGGATGGGAGCAAGCGTGTACACTGATATGTAAACGTCTCTTCCAAGGACATCTATCGGTCCCGATCATCGCGCACGAATTATTCATGTCGTAAGATTGTATGAAATGGTACCTTGTTCGCTCATGTGAAAAGATAGGCAGGGCGTCTTGTGCTTTGGCCTCGACGACAGGCTGCTCTAGTGTCAGTCGCCATTGACACTCATCAATATGCAACCACTCCTCAACACGCATAAACTTATTAGGAGGCAACCACTTCATGGAATTCGGATCGGTACTATCAGTGCTGCCGCCGAGTGTGTCGTAAGCAATTATCTTTTCTTGGGAAACCCAATCTGGAAAATTCGCATTCGGCAATTGGACAATAGTATCTAGGCCTACGACCAATGCTTTGGTGGCAGCTCGAGGTGTGACGCTCCAGATCTTGAACTCGATAAAAACCTTTTGAAGTGCAAGTAGGTATTTGACATTTGATGTCCCGCTTATGAGTTTTGGAGTGTTTGCTAATTCTCGATTAGCGGGCTAGAAGCCGAATGCAGAAGTCATGGTAAAATGGATTAAACAGACGTACTTGAGCTCATGACGGCGCAGGTACTGCTTGTGGCATTGTGCACAGTGGAATTTAGCATCTGATACTCTTGCTTGAAAGTCTCTGACGTGATCGCTAGGGCTTGAAGTTGTTGCGTCTGAATCGCGTGGTGTAGGACCCTCAACGACATCTCGGTAGACATTATGCTCGAATTGAGATGTATAGTCCATGCTGGGCTGTGCAAAATTCTGGTCAAGTAGATGTCGTTCCGGGTCTGGAGATACTGCAGCTGTCTCTCTGCCATTTCCCAGCTCAGCAATGTGCTCAGAAGGGACTCCATGGCGGGCGACACCTTCGACTCTGGTTCGATTTGGATCACGAACGGTGTCTTTAGACCAATTGGTCTTGCACAAAGTTTCGAGGGAGCCTGTACCGTCGAAATTCGAGCCAGTGTTCGGTGTGTATGAGTTTCCATAGCTGTCGCACTCGAGAGGAGAGTCGGAAAGGGCGTCCTGGGGCTGCTTACTTTGAGCTGCGATTGACGAATCGTAGGGAACGTAGCTGAATTGATTGGCATTGACCTCTGGCCTATGGTGCGATGTATTTATAAATCGGTGAGTGACACCGCCAGTCGATAAAGATGGGTTGCTAGGACAATGGGTGAAGTCGACGAGAGCTGGTGACGTGATTACTGCTCCTGACAGCTGGTAGCCTGAATCATCACTGAATTCCGGTGGGGTTTGCGGAAAGGTTGCAGGCAAATACGACTGCACTCCGATATAGGTACCAACTCCAAACTCGTTTGGTGATAACGGAAATGAATAATTCGATTGGGATTCTCCAGGAAAGGAAAATTGGGGGCCTAGTTCTACTTCGCAGCACTTGCTAGGCAGACTATCTCCGCTTTCGTTTTCCTGTTCTTCAACAATATACTGTAAATAGTCATTGAAATGCCAACATGGAGAAGGAGCGGAGAAGGGATTTACCCGTATGTAATCTTCACTCGAACTCGGAAATCCTGAAGGAGTGAAGGACCGAGTCGGTGCAGGAGTGGGTAAGTGCTGAAGAGAAGCGGGAGCCGATGGCCCTAATGTAAGATCTCTTGGATCTACATAGGGTTGGAAATGCCTTTGGTCCTGATGAGCAGGGATAACAGTGTCATATGTCCCTCCGAGGATTGGTGATCGCGGAGACGTATGGTCTCCGCGGCACGATTGGCCTGTTGGTCGAGGGACAAAAGATGTTGTATGGCAAGGCTACTGGTGGTGAGCTTCTTCGAAGGGTCGTCTGCAGCCCCCGCTCCCCCGGATACCAGAAAGGATCTGGTCCGCCGGAGGAGGTGGCTTTCTATTGATTGGGATGCCTTGTAGTATTCGATATCGAAAAAAAGAGAATGGTGCGAGATAGAGGAATGTATCTGGCAGAGCTTGGGGATAAATACATTCGCCCATAGGGCGGCCGGGGGGCCTCTGAGACCTGCCAATCGAACACAGCCTCAGCGGAGTGAACTAGCGTCATCGTGCATAGACCATCCAACCAATGGGGGCCACAGTCGGTCGAGAGGCCTCCCATTTCGCCTTTTTTCTTCTTGCCATACTAAAAGTAGTGCTACTGTGAAGTATGAAAAGCACCAAGTCATCTCCAGTGGGAACTGATAAAATCATGATTTGTACAGAGTCAGGCTACATTCCTACTATGACACAGTTTTTCTGGCCTTCAAGGCAAATACGTGTCGGTGCGTAGTAAGCCTTTCGATCTCGCCACTGCCGAGCTCGAGGGACGATCTCACCATGGTAGGCCTCTTCAATGTCAAGTCTCTTGCATGTCAAGTCTCCTGCATCTCAGGTCTCTTGCATCTCAGGTCTCTTGCATCTCAGGTCTCTTGCATCTCAGGTCTCTTGCATCTCAAGTCTCTTGCATGTCAGGCCTCTTGCATGTCAGGCCTCATGCATGTCCGGCCTCATACAAGTCAGGGTACAGCGGCAAACCGCGCTTGAATTCATCATGGCTGGTTTTGGCAATAGCAGGCCTCTCGATCTTTTAACTGCCGAGCTCGAGGGGTGGCTTCATGGTGGTGGGCCTCTCGCGGTCCAAAATCGACAGGCCGTTGGCGTGTTAGGCCTCAGCAATGAACCGCGCTTAAGTTCATCATAGCTGGGATTGGCAACAGCAGGCCTCTCGAGGATCAATTATATATCAGTGCTGCTACCGAGACTCGAGAGCATGTTGCACAACATATATGCATCCTATCTCCTTAGGAAAGAGCGCATCTTACCAGCTTCACTCGATGAACGGCCCCTTCTAATACACAAAGATGACAACAACAGGTTCATCGTGATTATACCAGGTTTCCCGGCCCTATTCCAGTCTGTGCTAATCACAGACTTTAGCAGCGAGGGACAAAGGCTCAGCGAAAATCACTTGACTGATCACAACGCCAACCACCAGCGCATTGAGGGACTTCGGGAGAAGCAAACGACAAAACGCTTCCGTGAAGAGGATGACTCATATTGTCGATTTCTCGTCACTGGGGAATCGGTCCATCAGCAAAAAGCCCAAGCAAAGAGAGATTTGTCCTAACAACACGGGTGGTAAGTAACAATCCCCGAGATATTAAACCCCTCATAGCTGACGTTCGACTAAGAAGATCGACATGCCCAGGTGGACTCGAGGGTGATACCACGGCTAGAATTGTTCAGGTGATTTGCAGTCAATACTTGTCAGTGGAATGAGATTGAGACGAGTACTCGGGGAGTAATGTAGCGGGTGTGATAGCAAGACGAAATCAAATGTCAGGCCACATCTGTTAGATTTGCTATTCTTGCCGCCTCGACAGCATTCCTGATATCTAAGAGCTCCTGAATAGTCGATCTAGATGACGGAGAACTATAGCCAAGGGTGATACCTCCAGTGGCATTCCTATTCGATAGTAGAATAAGCTGGCCCACCCTCAATGCGCAATCGAACCGAGAGCCCCAAGCCGAAGCGTAGGCGACAACTGTGAGTATTCCATGTGCTCCTTAGGGTACTAACTAGAAAGTATATGCGCGTATGAATTTATAACACATATCAGCATAGCCATGTTCCCCTATGCCACCATATCGCACTGCTGCACGATGACCTACGGAGACATCAGAGTTAATATTTCCTTGACCGGATGTCTGGCTGGGTCGTGCCACATCAACAAAGCGTTGATCACCGAGCAAGGCTCAGCAAGCATTCTCGGGATTCGATGATATAGAAGATGGTGACGGAATGTCCTGTACGTGTAAGTCGATACATAAAGCCCCGCTGTCTAGACATGCTTAGCGCGCGTCTTAAGCTCGCTAATTAGCACTAACACGCCTTGCTTAGCGACGATGCGCTAGTCCCTTTGCCTTTTAGCTGCGGAGGCTAGGCGAATAGGTTGGTAACCTGTATACCCCTTCGGACCTGCGGAAGTCAATCAGATGTCATACAAAAGACTCAAACTAGGCCTCTTCATATGAAAGCATACATATTACTCGACCCACTCGATCTACCTTGACATTCTGAATACATCCTAGAACCTTAACCCAAGACTTGTAAAGCATGGTTTATGAGTCGCAGATCTCGTTCACATTGGACACAGTGTGCCCATGGTATTGTCATTCTATGCCACCCAGGAGATGACCGCTAGATTGATCATGATATCAGGACTTATATAGCAAAGAAGCGCCTAGATATTGGTGGGTCGATCACTATTCAAGGGTGCTTGATACATGAACAACACGTTCATGCAGGATTTCAAATTCATAATTTACGCGATATGTGATCACTTGCGTTCGAGGACCCGGGAATACTAAGTGATGTGACTTTTGCCTCCAGCGTTGGAGAGATTCAGATCCTCTCCCAGCGGCGAAGATGTCAATTTCTCCATCAAGTATCTTCCGTACCAGCTCTACCCAGATGCCAGCAAGCAAGGGGAGAACGAGTATGAATGGTGAGGACATAATTCTTATTCGTCCACTAAGCCATCTGTATGTGATGGGCTGAGAGATGTTTCTACAGGTACAAGAGAACGAAGTTCAACGGATCAGAAGAGCAAATGAAGAAATTCACGGCCTTGATGTCGGCATACGGACTTGGTGTCGGCATCGATTTCAAATTCCACGGAATAATCGCCAACACTATGGACGCTCATCGCATGATTCAGTACTACCAGGAAGAGTTGGGTCCCGAGAAGGCCAACAAGATCGTCAACTCGCTCTACGCTCAATACTTTGAGCATGAAGCTTCTCCATCTGGTCATGACACATTGCTAAAAGCTGCGAAAGATGCTGGAATCGACGAGGCTAAAGCTAAGGCTTTCATCAGCGATGAGTACGAAGGGCTGCCGGAGGTGAAGATGCTCATCAAAGAACAGGCGGGCAACGGCATTGAAGCTGTTCCTCACATTGTCCTGGAAGGTAGGAGGAGAGATATCACGATTGAGGGAGCGAAGGAGGTAGAAGAGTACTTGAAGGAACTTGAGAAGATCGTCAAGGAGTCAAAGTGAGCGTCTCCAGAGTAGGTAGTCTGCAGCTAAAACGCCCTATTGGTGGGTTCTACACGTGAATGTTACCACTGAAAGGTAATCTTTGTCACGATAGTCTTGCCGTTTAGGTGAATACACTACTTGTGATTTGGTCGTATGGTGATGCTGGGATACCGTATACCCAACGATATGAGACTTGCTAGCCAGGGTTATCTACGCATGATGTTCTTCACAGCAATGAAGTACTTGAGTGGTATCATTGTTGAAAAGTATAACCAGAAGACTAGACAGATGCGGGTATCAATTTGGGGCAGGGGTTCGAAGATATGGCAAGCAATGGGAGCTGTGGGAGTTGTATAAGACTGCTTTCTAAATTCGCTGATAAATGATGAATAGAAATCTAGGCTGAAATCCAAAACATGATGTAATAAAACCATCAGTGATCGAGCGCGCGTTCTACCTCAGCAGGCCATAACAAATTTTCAATACATTCCAGTATAAATCCAAGGTCTACGACTGCACCGGTCCTAATTATGAGCGCTTCCTCTGCAACCACCAATGCTCGTACATGTCCCGGTCAGTCAATATCTCCTCATCGTTACCCAAGGTACTCTCGGCGTCGCCGGACCGATTCTTCCACAACTCCAATCCTTCAGGATTGATATGACACGCCAGTGCCGCAACCAGAATACCAATCATCCGTGGCCCGAACTCCTTTCGAGCTGGACAAATGAATGGGTTGTTGCCAAATGGCATGAATGCACTCTGAGCCCTTTCGTTGATGTTAAGCCATCTTGACGGCTTGAATGTAAGTGGATCCTCCCAGTTTTGCGGGTCCCGTTGCATCTTTTCGATATCTGCTGCTAGTATCTCTGGAATGCAGGAAGAGTCTCCCAACTGGTACTTGCGGTAGATGCGCCTTGTTGGGGGATATAAGCGGAGACCCTCGCTCACAAGGTGAGACACTGATACTGACACTGATTGCCCTGCTTCTGTCGTCACTGACTTCTCGAACGCCGCCTGTGTTGGATTCGTGAGGAAAGTCTCGAGTACCTTGCGCCACACGACAGTCTCTGCTTGGCGGTTTTGACGAAAGGAGACTTCGATGAAACAGAGCAACACAATGCGCCAGAGAGTTTCATACGCCGGAAGTATAAAGTTCAGTGGGTTGTCTTCGGAACTGGATGGATCGATATCTGGGAATAGCTTGGTCAGAGCGTCGTTCACTGTCACCTTTGTTATGCGCAGATTTTCCGCTGCGTTCGTTGTGGAGCTCTTCGAATACACCCAGCAATTGTTGATACCCTCTGCAAGTCTCTTGATAGCATCCTTATCGAGCTCGAACGGATCAAGACCAAACAAGACATGAAGCGCAAGTTTAAGGGCAATGCTCTGCACAAGTGAGTCCAGGCTCGCGTCCAGGTGGTCTGACTTAGAACTCGCCACACTATCAACAACAAGTCGTTGCGCGAATACTGCGATACGCTCCCAGTCACTGTCCTCCATCTTGATCTTCTTAACGGCAGCTGCTTTGAACGCTCTGGCGTAGTCTTCATTGGTTGTGGTGAAAGCATTGTTGATGCCAAACGCTCGAACAAGGCGTTCATTCGGAATTGCTCTCGATTCAAGTCTGTGTAGGCGATTGCCGATGTTATCGAAGCTTTTGCCAGCAAGTATCTCAGCGCAGTGTATCGGATCGGAAAAAGTGCGCTTTGGTACTGATGGATCTGGATCTGGTGCCGGTGCTGATGGTGCTGGCTTCCAGACGAAATAGTATGACAGTCCACCAACAAGGGCCAGGAGTAACACACCAAGAAAGACTGTGGCAGAATCAATCATTGTCATTCTCAAAGCTGCTGTAGGGATGTGGGGAAGTGATGAAGTGATGAAAGTACTGATGAGCTTCATATGAAAATGGCTCCTACTTATGCATCGTGATGATCCAAAAGGGAACCTCCAGAACGTGCATGTTGCGCATCTCCCTCACACCTTCCCGGTTTGTAGGAACATAGGGCCTTTGTCCAGACCACATCTAACAATGCAATGTCTCGGACACTTGCTTGACCAGAGATGTTTGTATCTCAGCTAGAATCTCATGCTTCTTTCTGGACGCATGAAAACCTTCTAGACGCATGAAATATAAACACCTAGCCTTTGTTATCTCCTAATCGTGATATAGAAGCTGTTCAGGAAGCTCTCAAGCAAGCCAGCATACTGGATCAATCACTGGACCCATCGTTTCCTCAGGATGTCTAGAGAGTCAAACTTGCTGTGTGACTGCTGATCGAAAGACAAAAGGGCTATCAAACACGAATGTGTGCTGGAAACAGGTTGGTTTTACTGACAGAAGTGCATGAGTGAAAGCGAACCATTACTGTCTACACACCTGTCATCGCCTCTACTATCACCACTTAGGTCACCGCGCAAGCAGCAAGGGCACCAAGAGCCATCCCAACAACAAGCCGACAATGGCAAAATCAGCCAGAGCCCATAGTCATACAATGGCTCCAAGAAGTTTCCATTCAAGATACTAGTTCATATTTCAAGTATGATACGCACGACAACCATTCGTCGAAGGGATCTTATAGACTACATCAGTATAGCTCAATTATTCTCTCCAGGTCGTGGCTATAAGACTGGATATTGGGATATCTGACTATGACAGGTGGCGCTGGAATCCTCTCCAGGCTTCACACATCTATTACGAAATGGCGCATGTATATGGCGATTGAGCACGACTATTGGGGGATATCAACCGTCAACAATAGCGTATGGAAGAGCGCTAACATGCACATCAAGATATATGTAGGTCGATGTGCCAATACGCCCATTGTAAAACATAGTTACACTGCTCTAAATGACCTCCAAGAACGCATAGAGCTAGAGCAACGACATTCGAAACCGTCTTCAAATAAGTCTCGAGATCCACTAATGTAAGCACAAGAGAAAGTATTTGGGACTATTGTTGAACAACAATTACTCTTCGTAAAGTGAAATCATGACCAGCCATGCTCCTTATTGAATTTGTCGCATATTGCTCTCGTCGTATTGATAATACCTACGCAGCCCGGCGAGTCAGAGTGACAGCATATCGATATCGGATAATCCTTGACGGGTAGGTGCACATTGCTCCCATCAACAGCAGTGACCGACTCAGTCATCAACTGCTGCTCAACATGTTTCTCAACATCCTCAAGCTTCCATGGTCTGTATCAAATCAGTCATCGATCCTATCGCAAGCGGTAGGAAGCCATACTTCTTTATCCTGTCAATAACGAGCATGCCATCAGCATTGTATTTGACATCCCCATACAATTCTGCCCAAAACTCCACCCCCACCTCCTTCGCCGCCTTCTCCATATTCGTTCCAGCTAGTCCAAAGACCGGTATCCCTTTCGGTATTCCCTTCATCACCGCAGCAGCCACTTCGAAGTCCCGACACATCATTCCGTACAGAACCCCATGCGGCTTGACATGATGCAGCGGTAATCCCTCTCTATCCAAGAAACCCTTCAAAGCACCCACTTGATACACAGTAATAGCCGTGAGCTCTTCAGGCTGAAGCTTCATCTCTCGCCGCCCAAAACCTTGCAAGTCGGGAAGGCCGGGATGGACCCCAATCTTCACATTGTGTTGTTTGCAAAGCCGAACAGTCTCCTGCATTATGAGAGGATCTCCGGCGTGGAAACCGCAGGCGACGTTGGCGATGTCGATGAGGGGGATGAGTTCCTCGTCTGGACCGCATTTGAGGTTGCCGAAGCCTTCGCCTAGGTCGACGTTGAGTAGAGCTTTGTGCTTTATGGGACCCATGCTGGAAACGCGCAGCTGCTAGCTAGGACACTGCGTCGACGAAAATATCGACATCGGTTTCCCCACGGTGTTCGCCCCGTCAGGTATCCAGGAGTCAACCCCACTGACGTAACCTTCAGCTTATCGTTCGATGCTCTGAGGCTCTGGAAAGTATCCCCGCATTTCGAAATGCCGAACCAGGGATGGCAGAGCTATCTTTGGCTGCTATCATGGCGATCTCGTCAGGAATATTCGTACCACTCGGAACTCCTGAGCATCGTCAAGTCTTCACTGCACATTGAATATTTCGTACAGCGTCAGGATGGAGAAATTGAAGACGCTTCTGGTCGCCAACAGGGCTGAGATCGCTGCAAGGATCCTCAGAACGGCAAAGTAAGCGACACTTTGCTCCTTTTCTCCCACTTGTTGACATCCATAACTATGTAGGGATTTGGGGATTCGTACTATTGCAATCTACACTGAACCCGATGCCGTGTCTACACACGTGTCTGGAGCAGATGTCGCCGTGTTACTGCCTGTTGGCCCCAAGGCCTATCTCGATGGGTAAGCTTCGCTGCAGAGATTTAGTGCTTGATATCAATACGTCGATGGGTATCATAAACGTCACTGATAGCCCTCTCATCATGTCTTAAACATCTCTCCTATATGTCGGCTATTATGCTCCCCAATGCTGAGGCATTATTTACTCCTTATTGCGATTGCTGTACTGTTCGTAATTTTACATCTTGATAAGACAAGCTAATGCTTTGATCAATTCCATGTGTATTTGTTACACTTCCTCATTACATCTGATCTGATACTGCCGTTATCATAGTAATGAAATCATCAAGATCGCCAAGGAGCACAAAGCCGATGCCATCATCCCTGGCTATGGTTTTCTTTCAGAGAATGCAGATTTTGCTCGTTCAGTTGCAGCCGCAGGCATGGTCTGGGTGGGACCAAGTCCCGAGAGCATCGAGTCCTTCGGTATCAAGCATACTGCACGAGAAATTGCCGCGAAGGCCGGAGTGCCGATAGTACCAGGCACGCAAGGGCTGATCTCGAGCGAAGAAGATGCCATCAACGAAAGCGAGAGATTGGGATTCCCAGTGATGCTGAAGGCCACTGCTGGTGGCGGAGGTATGGGGCTCGCAATCTGCCAGAATGTCAAAGAGGTCAAGGACTCTTTCGCCATGGTCAGATCACGTGGAGAAAACCTGTTCAAGAACGCTGGGATGTTCATCGAGCGTTATTACCCTGATAGTCATCATATTGAAGTCCAGGTCTTTGGCAACGGACAAGGCAGCGCCATACACTTTGGTGAACGAGAATGCTCGATACAGCGAAGGCATCAGAAAGTGATCGAGGAATGTCCGAGCCCTTTTGTGGTGAAGCATCCCCGTAAGTTCATGAATCATTATCTACTAGAGAACAGCTGACACGTCCAAAGACCTCAGAGCAGGGCTTTGTTCTGCAGCCGTCCGCCTTGCTGAGTCAATCAAGTATGGTTCGGCAGGCACAATCGAATATCTGGTCGATGACAAGTCTGGTGACTACTTCTTCCTCGAGATGAACACTCGACTGCAGGTGGAACACGGCATCACAGAGCTATGCTACGATGTTGACCTCGTCAAACTTATGTTGAGGCAAGCAGATGCTCAACTGGCATGTAGAGGTGGCATCAGCCATGAAGAACTTAAGGGTCTCCAGCCTAGCGAGCCCAGAGGAGCGGCCATTGAAGCTCGCGTGTACGCTGAGAATCCGGCAAAGGACTATGCCCCCTCGCCAGGCACCTTACAGATAGTGGAGTGGGCGGAAATCACTGAAGGTGGCAGAATTGACACATGGGTGCATACTGGCACTATCGTTTCATCTCACTACGACCCACTTCTTGCCAAAGTCATGGTTCACAGATCCTCCCGTGAAGAGTGCATCAGTGCAATGCACCAGACCCTTGTCAAATCCCGAATATGTGGACCACCGACGAACCTTGACTTTCTGGCTTCAATTGTGGAAGACCCTCAATTTGCAACTGGAGTCACCATGACGAAGTTTCTAACGAGCTTCAAGTTTTCGCCTGCTGCTATCGACGTGATCTCGGCGGGAGCTTACACTACAGTCCAGGATTACCCTGGGAGACCGACCATGGGTAGAGGGTTTCCTCACGCTGGGCCCATGGATCCGCTAGCATTCCAGATTGCCAACCTCCTTGTTGGTAATTCACGAGGTAAAGAAGGCCTCGAGTGCACGTTGGATGGACCCAAACTCTTGTTCTTAGGCCCGGCGATCGTTTCAATATGCGGCGCACCGATGAAGCTTACGCTCGATGGCACAGAGGTAGCGATGTGGTCGAGATTAGCCATTAAGGCTGGGCAGACACTAGAGATTGGTAAGACTACAGGAGGCGGCTGCAGGTCCTACCTCGCTATATATGGCGGCTTCCCAAGCGTTGCTGAATGGTTTGGATCCAAGGCCACTTCGCCTGGCGTTGGCGTGGGCGGTTATCAAGGAAGACAACTTGCAGCTGGCGATCTCCTTGCCATCGCTAAGGACATACCAGACCATCTTTCGAAAGCATTGAGATTGCCAGAAAGGATCCTTCCGCAGTACCCCAGCCACTGGGACATCCTGGCAATGGTGGGACCATATCAAGAAGGCTACCTTCTCCCCGAAGACGTCGAGATGACCTACAAGACGACATGGCAGATTTCGCACAACGCCGCAAGAGGCGGGATACGCCTGATTGGACCAAAGCCAAAGTGGGCCCGCGCTGATGGTGGTGAGGGCGGAGCACATCCGTCCAATGTTGCTGAATACGGCTACCCAGTCGGTGCACTGAATTGGACTGGTGATGACCCTTGTATATTTCCAGTCGATTGTCCTGACTTCGGAGGGTTTGTGTCGAGTACGACGATCATCAAGGCGGATTACTGGCGTCTCGGGCAGATGAAAGCTGGAGATACGATGAGGTACCACCGAGTATCGCTTGAAGACGCACGCAAAATGCGGCAGCGAGTGAATGAATTTATTGATGGAGTAGCCCAAGCATGCTCTAGTAATAGCGATTTCACCGGTATTGAGCCTCTTGATTACTCGGAATTGCCCTCGTCTACTTCGTCGGGTAATTATGGAGAAGCCACGGTCCACAAGATTGAAGCGAAAGGCAACCAGCCTCGTACTCTATACAGACAGGTAAGCGGCCAGCCCAAGAGCTTTGGCCTCTCTGATGATAGGCAGGGTGGCGACGACTACCTCCTTGTCGAGTACGGAGAAGGCAATTTCGATCTAAATCATCGCTGCCGCGTCACAGCCCTCACCAAAGCACTGAAAGAGTCCAAAGACGACATATCATTTTCCAACGGACTAGTCAACACCGTCGGCTGCTGCAACTGTAAGCACCAGCTTAGATATCCCAGACTAGCCACTAACACACTGATCACCTTAGCACTCCTAATCTACTACAACGGCCTCACCATCCCTCAAGCCAAACTCATCTCCCACCTCGTCAATCTCGAAGCCCAACTCGGCGACCTTAGCCGTTCTAAAGTCCCTAGCCGAATCTTCAAACTCCCCATCACCTTCGACAGCCCCAAGGAAAAAGACGCCATCAAACGATACATGGAGACTCAGCGCCCATACGCGTCCTACCTACCCGACAACATGGAATTCGTCGCCAAAAACAACGGTCTCGAACGCAAAGACCTCGAGAAAATCCTCCTAACGAGCAGCCTCATCGCCGTCTCCGTAGGCTTCTTCGCCGCCCTCCCTCTATGTCTCCCCGTCGACCCGCGCGAACGGCTGAACTGTCCCAAAGTGCGTAAAACCCCCAATCCCACCCCTTTTCCGCTCAAACCCAAGTAACCAAAAAAACCCCCCCCCACCAGATGAACCCCTCCCGCGTCTACACCCCCGAAGGCCAAGTCTCCTGGGGCGGCTCCTGCATGGCCCTCTACAACGTCTCCTCCCCAGGAGGCTACCAACTAACGGGCCTCACCATCCCCGGCTGCGACATCCTCGGCTCCAAAGCGCACTACACCCTCTCCCGCCCCTGGCTCTTCGAAGACTTCGACCAACTCACCTTCCACCTCGTGAGCGCGGACGAATACGAGCGCCAGCTCGCGCTGTTCAAGAGCGGACGCTACGAGTACGATGTGCGGGATGTGGTGTTCGATATGGGGGTTCATAACCAGTTGTTGCGGGATACGGAGGAGGAGGTTAGGGGGATCAGGGAGAGGCAGAGGAGGGCGCAGGGGGAGATGTTGGTTGTTGAGGAGGAGATGATGGGGAGGTGGATGGAGGAGAGGGCGGCGGGGAAGGTGCCGGTTGATAAGGTTGAGTCGCTGCTGCGGGATCCGGGGGTGCGGAAGGTGACGAGTCCGCTGAATGCGAATGTGTGGAAGGTTGTTGTCGAAGAGGGGACGCGGGTGGGGGTTGGTGACGAGGTGGCGATTCTGGAGGCGATGAAGTTGGAGATTTCGGTGAGGGTGGAGGCGGGGGCTGAGGGGGTGGTGGAGAGGTTGTTGGTGAGGCCGGGGGATGTGGTGGGGAGTGGGGATTCGTTGGTGCTGGTTAGGAAGGGGTAGGGGACTCTTGAATGAGAGAGGGACGAGGCTGTATCATAGCACCGGTTTTGGCTTGCTTCGGTCGATTGACATGGATCGTTTTGAAGGTGGTGATCATTAGTGTAGCTAGCAACGCATGAGTGTAACCCACAGATCCCGAGCGTAAACCACTTTGCGCTCCCGACACCGTAACCCCACGCGCTCATATCCGAGGTGTACATATGTAACATTGTCGTGACCAACGCCCAAACGACCAAATCATCATAATCGATTACCTGCCCTAGCACGCCACCCTCCAACCAACGTGATCCCTAACCATTAATACACACATTATCAAAAGAAGAATCAAGGATCCATCGACGCGCCGATCTCCTCACTAATACCACGCACCGAGCTTCCATCGCGCCCACTTCCCTTGCTGGTATTGAGACTTCCCATATCCGAATTGATACTGCGTCCCCTCCCCTTGCAAGGACTCTCGTCTCCCGTATCGGTATCAGAGGGCACATACCTAGGCTCATCCCCCGTATCCAAAACTTCCTCTTCCTCCAAAGTCTCTTCGTCCCCGTCGGCTACGCATTCAACATCAGCAGCCCTGTCTCCGAGCCAAAATCTCGCTCTCTTCCTACTCGTATCTTCATCCACGCTCCAGGTTCCACTGGCGGGTCGTTTCGCCCTCACGGGTGTCTTCTGCGCTGGGGTGGTGTCGAGAATGCTGAATCCGCGTAGGTACAAGTAACAGACTCGCTTCTTGGCTTTATTGAAAAAGAAGTAGTTGAGGCTCCACAATGAGCCCTCTTCGCCATCGTAAGGATCTTCCTCGGGCGCATAGCAGTAGATGCTGCATTCCCGGAGACTCATCTCTTTATCGATCAATCGCCACATGCGCGGATTCCATTTCTCGGTGCCGGAAGGTGTTTGAGGAAGCGTTGGAGGAACTGTATTTGACCAATGAGCGTGTTGGTCTTGAAAGGAGCTGCTGTATTTTGGACGCAGGTTGCTGAGGGTAGTGTCTAACGTGTGCATCACCTTCTTGATATTCCTCTGGCGGTGAAAGTCCGCTGGACGGAGGAGGTGAGAGAAGTCATAATCTGGATGGCTCGCGTTCAATGTTGCGATAAGGTAGGCAAAGGTTCTGCGGCTGGATGTCTGGCTCAGTGGTCCAAATGGGCTTGCGCGAGCTAGATTGAGAGATGTACCCGCTTGAGTGGCCTGATGGGTGGAGAGACTGGCGGAAAAGCTCAGTAATGACGCATATTGCGACTCCAGGGTGTGCTCGATGTTCTTGTAGAGTTTCTTATCTGCGCTTGCAGCTTTGGTTGTGTAGAGATCGCATCCACCTATTACATGGCAATCTGCTGTATCGAAGTTGAGGGCATTCGTTACATCGTCGAAATCGCGGAGTGGGAGGTACTGAGTCAAGCACGGTCAGCGATTGGTCGAACATCGTACGGAGAGGTTCTCCTATCTGGGCAGACCAGTCGCAGGATCACGACCTCTTTATAATGACATACCTTCATCGTAGGATTTTCTCAACGGCCACTTGAAGGTTGTCAACACATCAGATCGCGAAGAGCGGTCTGACGAAGGACGGTGTTACTTGGGAGGTTGCGGGTCGTTGTTCGAGAACTAGCTCAGGGTGGACCAAAGCTCAAATGTGCAATTCTGTCCCAGAGATACTTGGCTCGGTGATAGCGATGCCGGCGCTGGTGGCAGGTGCCGGAGATTTGCTGCTTGGAGTCTGTTCTGAGAAGCTGCGTCACACAGAGAACGGCCCGGGTGCAAGCTGCTCGGAACGACTTCTGATCTCTAGTTGTCAGCTAGACGATAAACGTCTAGCCGCCAAATACAGCTTTGCGAGGTCGCGACATCTTGGAAGTAGTAGTGATGGAGTCTTAGAGGATAGTGAGGAGGGGTGTCAGCCAGGAGTTGAGATGTCGTTGCGACCGGCCAACGCTAGGCCAAATGAGTCAATGTACGTATCTCTTGGCAGAAGTTCGTTCAGCCAATGAGATTCAATCCTTTGCGCATTCGGTGCAGCTGAGGATACCACCTGGTTGAATGTAAAATCATATTATCCCTCCATTGCTGTAGTGAGTGATAACATATCAGCGAGGTGATAGGTACCGGTTTGCTCAAAGTCAAGTGAGAAAACCCTCTCCAAACAAGGCGGACTAGACGACGGTTTGGAGTTGCGTCAACCGTCGATCCATTTGTCTTGCATATCCAGTGATATTGGGCGTACGGAGTGACCCTCTCTCTTCGGCGGTGAAGACGTAAGACAATTAGCGTAACAATCAATGTCAGTGGTACGTGATCACCCATGAAACCTGAAAGTCACATTTGTATCTGGTGGTGTTCCATATCACATTTGCCTGTATTGTGTTTGAGTGGAGCCAAAACGGCTTCGGTCAAGCTTGCTCGCTTTTTCATTCCATTCTGCCTGCTGCTTCGTGCTTTATTCAGATGAGGCCGAAGTCTCGTAGCCCTTCAACCATGGCTGCATCTGCCTGCGGTATCATACCAGTAAACATTAGCAACTCCTATCATATGGTACTCGTACAAACACAGCCTCAAAAGTGTCCGTGGTGGTGATATATGAGCAATCCAAGGATATCCTGAATCATCACATAATTTTGGTAATGCCATCATCCTCAACCTGACATCCACGACATAGAGAGTCAGTCGTTGTACATGCAGAGTAGAACGGAATTCGATGGACGTAGATGTAAAGTTGAATCACAGTTCCTCGTGACGACTATCTCAGGAGTGGAGACGCCATTTTTTGTTCTCGCCTGACGTAGAATATCCCATAGACGTACCTCCATATCTTCCAGGCTATCCTGTTGACTTATGCACCTTAGGACGTTCTTCTTGCTACTCTCCTGCATCTCTCCGGCTAATAATAGCTCATCGAGTATAAAATATGCTTTCTGGAAATTGAAGATGATGTCCAGCTCGCAGACGTTGCCGTAGTATTTGTCCATTTGCTCGACGTATCGATGGACTATCTCAAGTGTGATGAGTTCGTTGTCGGTAGATGCACAGCCGGCAATGAAGAAGAGGGAGGCATAGCGTCGGTAGACGACTTTCGAATCTGGAGGACCTGATGTTAAAACAGCTGTACAGGGGAATCTGCACGATACCGTACTCACCTTTGTACTCGAGGAAATTGCACATTCGTGTCCGCCTTGACAGCACGAGCTGGGATACATCTTTGATGATCTTGGCCTTGTCTTTAGGAGAGAGTGTGGTAAACCATTTGGCAAGGCGCTGTAGTGAAAGATATTTAGCTTTGCTGTGGATAGCGAGGTGGGAGACGAGCTAGAAGACTAGGTACACACCACTTTACCCTGCCTTGACAGAAGGATGAGATAGCTAGACGTGCGTTAGAGTGAGCCTCGCAGTCACCAGGCTGGGTGGGCTGTTGCTCACTTTATGGCCATCTCGTTGCCCAGTCTCCTGCAGGAGAGAAAATTCGCGGCGAACAGCGGTGAATCTGGTGGGATGAGTCCACGCGGAACGAAGCCGCTAGTTCTACCTACCAAAGCTCGCTTCAATAGTCGATGCTCGAACGACTTATGCACTACGTTGCATTGAACCGTACAGTATCTCGTTGATGTCCAAGGGTGCTGTCTGGTCTAATGGTGAAATGTCGGTAGTTTGGATGCACGGCAGACATCTCAAGAGGTGATAAAGAGTACTCTAAAGGGCTGCGCTAGAGCCCTCGATCTTGACAAATCGAAGTCATAATGAAACTCATTCTCTCAACGTCGTGAGCAAATGTCCAGATCCCATAGGCCACTAGCCACTGATGTAGGTTAGGAATATCATGAATGGCGGCCCCTCAATCATCCGCCGACCTGCATCCGAGAAATCGAACGTTGAGCTCATCAACGGCTTGCGCTCCAACTTCCTTGCTTCCAAACAAGCCTTTGCACCCACCGTCAATGAGAACGCTCATACCAATTCCTCCCAAGCCATAACCAATGGGAATCCGCCTAGACCATCATATTGCGATTGGACATCCCAAGAAAATGGCTCACTATACGTGCCCTCCATTGATTTTTCACAATCCGGCCTGGGAGAGGAGCGGTCTCAGTATGATATCACGGTGAAGCTTTTCTTTCTCCCGCATACCTCAGCGACGCAGCGATGCATGTACGCGCAAGAAGCAATGAGCTTAGTACTTAGGGAGCTGCATGTGCCGTCTATTGATCTCCTAATCGTCTCTTTCTCCGGGGTATCATTTGATGCAGACGATGAGGAAGAGGAGGAGGAAGAGCCGAGTTGGATTCAAAATGGCGAAAGCGAAGATGCAAATACCATGGCGGAGGCTTGGAGAGCTTTGGAGCACCTCCATGACAAGGGTCTAGCATTACAGATCGGCGTCTCTGAGTTTGGAAGTGAACGGCTGGAGAAATTCTTGTCCAAGACTAAAATACGACCGTCAGTGGACCAGATCAATGTGCGCGACTGTTGTGTGGTCCCTAAGTCCTTGATACTGTACGCCAAGCAAGAGAAGATTGAACTGCTTACTCACAATGATTGTACCAACATCCTCCCTGAAGGCACCGTTAGAGAGCTCCTAGGCGGGGGCGAAAAAGGGGCTGGCATTCTGGCAGGACCAGACGAGCAAACCGATGGATTGAAAGGCAATGTTGAGCCCCAATGGGTGGTCAAGTATACAGCGGTGGTCCGGGATCGAGGAGTCATCGAAAACAAAGGCTATTTCGCCATGGCCGAAGTCAGAGACTGAAGGAGCCGAAGGATCATTGAACCCCATAGTCTTTTCGAGCGCTGAGCGCGCGGTTTCGTTGGATACCCAGCAATAGCGTGGAGTTTGGGTGGTGTTGGCGAACGTTCAGATATGAAGGCTGATGTCAAGCATTCGTAAGATTCCATCATCCGAGCATACTTCTCTTCCTGCCCCTCATCCTTACATCTTCCAATTTCTTCAGGACCACCTTCGCGCCCCTGTAGCTCTCCCCGTAAGCCTTCAGCACCTCCTGAAATCCTTCTTCCACATCAGGGTGAGTGCTCCCAAACGCCCGCTCCAACACATATAGATCGACTGCCTTATCCTCGTCTTGCAAGCTCTGCCCAGCAAGCCCGAAATCAATCAGCACGATCTCGCCCTTAAGCTCCTTTATCGCACCATTCGTACATTGCCCATCCACAGCATCCCCGTGTGCAGCGTCTCCATTCATAGCCCCTCCACCCATCTGCCCTGTCCCCAAGGGTCGTAGCATCAGATTACTAGTAGTCAAATCCCCATGACAAACCCCAACCTCATGCATCCTCCCCACCGCCCTCCCAATCTTCCCCATCAAGACCCTCACCCCACCCTCCCACCTCTCCCCACTCACTCTTTCTTCCCCCTCCCTCCACCTCTTACCCCCCTCAACAAGCACATCCCTCACCGTCCTCCCTTCCACCCACTCCATCATCATCCATCCCCCACCACCACTCCCCTCAGCCGGTTCCGCATCCAGCGCCAAAACGGCAGGCACGTTGACGCCTTCGCGGCGACATTTCACAAGCGTGCGCGCTTCGCTCAGGATGCGGTGGCGGGTCAGTCGCTTGTCGAGAGTGGGGTGGCGGTAGGGTTTTGAGGGGCGGTACTTGAGGGCGCAGGGTTGGGAGGGGAGGAGGAAGTGGGTGCGGTAGAGGAGGGCTTCGGCGCCTTGGGTTATGAGGGTTGGGGCGGGGGTGGTGTGGGTGAAGGGTGGGGGAAGGGTGGTAGGGGGTGGCAAGGGCTCGTCGGCCATTGTGAGTAGATGGTGACGACAACTGTGAGGTGTGGATCAATGGTGCAAATTATCTTGAATTAATCTATCCTATGGAGTATTCTAGAATATCTAAAGGTCTTGGCGGACGACGGTTTCTTCCTTCGAGACGTCGCTAGATCCTTGTGGTGATAACTCTCATGAAGAATCCTGTCTTGGCTCCACATCAGAAGGCACCAACAATATTGCTATAGCCTTGAATTGTCGATGAGGTATATGTCGCCATATGTGACCCTATCAATGTAAATTAGGGATGAGCACAGATCGGGAGAGAAGCCTTGAGGTTACCGTTCATGAGCCCTTTGGATATCCAAATTTTTCAAAGTACGCCGTCAACTTTCCCTTCGGCTCAGTTGTCTTATCAAAGAACCAAGCATACTCTTTGAGGAACGCGTCGATATTGAAATGAGCTCTATCAGCATCTTCTGCCATTACTTCCACCTCCCCAACTCGATGTCCGAAGTCAGTAGCGTCTAGAACCACAGTGAATCTATTCTCGGCTAGGAACGAGTGTCGATGAGTCTGGAAGTGACAAAGCACATCAAGCCCAAAGTTGTGGTTTGGACCGGGACATGCTGGAAAATGGGCGCCAACCATGTTCTGTATCTGATGGGGATCTTCTGACTCCTCGTAGGTGGAACGGAGGAACGAGCTGCCTGTTTGGAGCTGCTTGGCTTCCCATTTGAAGACACTGCCACACGGCTGACGCTTGCGTACCCACAGTCCATTCTTGCAAAGCGTGCTATTTGAATCGTAGTAAGTATCATGGAATGTCTGATAACGGAGATGTTCGATCTTGAGTGGACGGTAACAGCGAGGGGCAATTCCTTTTTGAAGAAGAATGAATTTTTCGACAGTCCAATTGAATTTCTGCTCGACTTCGAACAGGCGCATTTTCGGGTTTCGTTGATTGGTCTTCTAGCCCAACAAGTTGTTTTTGTTGTCGATGAGGGCGGTACTGAGACATCTGAGGCTGATAGGTTTCAATAGGCCACATCTTAACACACAAAGCCAAGACGTATTCAGGGACTCCTGTGTTCTCTCATATTCCGATCGGTCACGCAATAACAGTCACTATACCTTGAATACGGCAAACTTGGTTTATCTTTACGCTGAAGGTGCTTGCTTTTGACTTCATAATCCGTTTCTATTCCGACCAAACCAAACAAACCCGAGGTTTACGGGATCCGTTGTTTGCTACTTTTTGTCTCGACGAAGTCTCTGACACCTGAAAATATTTCAGATACAAGACATGGAGTTGTGATTATAAGGTGCCATCGGATGCTCATATTCACTTTTAAGATTATGTTCGCGAGGCCCGAGGTGAAGTCCAAGCGTGCACTGAGAGCAGAAAATCCATGGAAATACTACTTCTCTCAGCTTCGTTACAGCCTATTCTATGGTCATGAAGCTATATCTCCTCTCTTAGCATCTATGAGCACGCTGTTGCTAAGCTGTCGATGGATCATGCAGTAATGTTCGCTTTTCTCGAAAGTTCTGTTAATGTATCAGAATGCTGAATGATCTGCGATCCGGAATATTACAACTCCGTCGCCATCGCTAACGCTATATAACACGATCATGGAAGGTGAACACTCAGAGTGCGACCGCTAAGAATAAAGTAGCGTCATCTGCTCCATCTGGACCACATCAGGCGCCCCGGGCTAATCCGAGCTATAAATTTTAGTCATTCTATTGGCGGAAGTGCGACGCACCGAACAACAAAATCAATGGGAGACCCAGATCCTCATCGCAATATGTTTCATCGGAGTATCAATTCTCTTGCTCGAGACTGTCATCTGAAGAACAATATCTTATGATCGAGTGATCACGATGAAGCAAAATATGTCCCCGTCTAATATGAACCCAATTCCTGACATTTCATCAACTTTGGATCCAACATCGTCTTCTGCTCCTTTTGATGATGGAGCGGATTTCGAGTGACATAAATACCTCGCCAATAGACCAACCTACTCGCCTGCCTTCTACGATATCATCTGGGAATACCACCGTAAACACAGCAGCCATTGGCGACTAGCCCACGACGTCGGCACGGGCCCAGGCAACGTAGCAGAAGTCCTTGCCGGTCGCTTTGATCATGTCATCGCGAGCGATGCCAACGCAGACAATGTTTCTCTTGCTCGAAAACGGCTCAGTCACTCTAACATCTCCTTTCAACATTATCGCGCAAAGGACCTGTCCACTGTAGTTAATCCAGATTCGGAGAAAAGAGCCGATCTAATTACGCTCGCCGAATGCGTTCCATTGTTAGATGTTCAGAAGGCTTTTGGTGGCTTTGCGAGGATGATGAGATCTGGAGGCACGCTGGCGGTGTGGTTCTATGGGAAACCTATTTTCGACGGGCCAGGACAAGAGAAAAGTCAAGCGATATCTGACAAGATTACAGCTGAAGCCTTCGAGGGAATTATGCCGTTTAAAGGTACGCCTATGGAACCGGCACTTGCAACATTGGCCTCTTGGCTTGATGACATCGCCTTCCCGGCATCAGAGTAGAGTGACGTTGAGAGGATCAAGTGGAACAATGATAAGCCACTGACGTTTCTGGACGAGGAGCACTTTGATTACGATTACGAGTACAAGTCCGCTATTGGGCCCCATGAAGACTTAGAGGAGAAATTGGATCGGAGCTTCTGGGCCAAAGAGGAATGTGGAATCGAGTGGGCGAGGGAGTCTAACGATGCTCAATTCCCGTGGAAGACCGAGACTGATGATATCGATGCTCAGCTTGTCACGATGTTTGAGGATTTGGAAGCTGCTATGGGAGGGAAGCGCAGTACGGTGAGGATTGCCTGGCCAGTGGTCTTGCTTTTGGTAACTCGGAAATAGGCTTGAACAGACCTGGCGACGAGCCAAATGGGTATCACATGATGGGGTGGATCTCCCCAGTGGAATTTTCTAACTGCAAAGTTCGATTCACAGCAAGCTCTGCCATTCATTTCTTATCTCTCTCAATCTTCACATTATCCTTACTACACTTGGTGCGATGTGGTTCACCTTTCCACAGTATTGGGCTTCACTATCCTGAGCATGCATCACAGAGAGCTGTGTGAATTTTCCGCCGAGACGAGCGATTCATTTCATAAAAAAGCACACCCAGATTCACTCTATGCCATCGACTCTGAAGTATTTGAGTCGGAACGTTCCTCTCATTTGCATCGACCACTCTATCTTACCCATATGTTCCTCGTTCCATTATCTATATATATTTGTGTTTCTGTTCCTCAATCCACACAGAAGTCTTGCATATATTCCTCGTTCCATCATCTATATATATATGTCTATCTATTCCTCAATCCGCACAAAAGTCTTGATGGATAAAGACACCTTTATACAACCCGCTACCACAGGCAACGGTAACCCTCCCTCCTACTATATATTATCTAATTTCGAAATCTCTCTTTCTCTTAATTCTTCCTACTTTAGATATATACTTTAGTACATTACACCAAGTCCAACAACCGACTGTCGGGCCCCTACTGCGACTAAATCAGCCTCTGGGGTTTGCTCAAGACGACAAAGGTGGACCGTAAGAAGGCGGTCGCCAATTGAAAACGCAGATGCAATGGGCGATGCCTCCGTGCATAATTCTGGATATTTAGAACCCATCACGGCAAGTAGCATGACTGGCGGCGCCACCTAAGATAACCACTTTTTACCATGGAAAATGCTATTGAAAACCCTACTACAATCCGCACCCTCCGAAGATTACGAAGACCACGAATGCGAGGTTGCGCCTGAATGGAACGACGCATCTCCTCACCCTCACCACCAACATTTTTATATATATATATACTCTTCATACATGAGACGAATTTGGGAAGAACTTAGAAAGAGCTTTGAATGCTCAATTACCAAGTACCAAAAAACCCTACAACAAAGTGCTAGCATGTCTGGTGTACTTCAAGCAGGCAGAAAAAGAATTCCAGAAAGAGACGGAGAGTTCCTGCGAAAGGACTTCGGTTACACAATTCCCAGGAGTGGGATACGGCTAGAGTGGGATTATTGGGGTGAGGAGATTTGACTTCGATGCGAGTTGACAATTTCGATCGTGTTCCGCCACACATGTGGATGCAAGCGAATGACCATCGAAAGCTCCACGATCCCAGACTTATCTTTCCCCTTGTGCGATCGCACATTATCGATCGTTCGGTTCGACATCTCACGCTTATTGGCCCGAACAATTTATCCTGTATATTGTGAAGGTACTTTAATATACCGACTTACCTCGACTTGCAGACGAAACAACATCACTACCTGGGATGTGTAACCCCGGTGTGATCGAACCTCAAAGAAAAGTGCGTGCCGGTAGAACATGAGTTTCTCAATACCATCGTTCCTATCACCTACACCGTCAGTGCCAAGTTATACACAACTCCAAAAATCGAATTTTCAAGAGTACAAAACGACCTTGAGCGCGCTATAAATGAGAGTTCGGTCATTTTCGATCGCTGTTATTGAACAAAAGCAGCATGGTCGTCCACGTGACTGCTGAACGAGGCTGCGAACACGATCAAGAACACGTACGTCGCCATTTCCGACTTCGACATCGAGAACATGGTCGAGTCTGTGGGCGTGAAGCCGAGCCAGGCCGAGAGCGGGACCGAGAAGACGAACTGGGCCGTAGAGGAGCGGTTGCCTGATTTCGCAGCAGGTGCGTCGAGAGATTACCAACGGTGTCAATTTTATGCAGAAAGAATGATGATACAACCAAACGTTATACAGTGTCAGAAGTGTCATTCAATCTTGTATCGCGTCAAAACTTAATCTGTTTCATTTTGCATGGATCTCGCATGGCCCAAGGGTAGAACAGCCATTTCAACTTCCAAAAAATTCAAATTCAACGACTTTGGAGCGCGATTCGATCGCTCTTTTGAGATGATTTGATATTTCCTTACCTGATTCGGATGGGGGTCGGGCTTAGCTCATCTACTGTTTGCACTTTTCTGCTCGATTTCTTGTCTGTAATTTCGATATTTGGAAGGGTTTTACTGCAATCTCTGCCGAAGTTGCCAGCCATCTTCCCTCAAAGTCTGGTGCCACTCCACGTGCTCACTAAATATCAGCTTGTGCACCACATCTTACTACAAGCCGCCTCATCCACGCCATGAAGGACTTCAATAGACGGCCGTTCAATATCGTAATGCTATATGGCAAGATGCTCTAAAAAAAAGTATAGAGCAAAGCATGATCTGCGACGTGTCCATGTGTTAATTGATGATGAGATCAGATCATCGATACTCCCTAGCATCGTTGCCAAACCCAGTCATCGAATTTCTACGACTTCGAAGATGACAGACTATCGCAGCGAAAGCGAGCCCAGAGTCAATACCACCTTGTAAATATACATGTCTTTGCTTCTTTCTTTCCACACCAATAATGGAAACGACAGAGCGATTCAACTATTCGGCAAGATACTCCTAGAAAAGGATAGAGCGAAGCATGATGTACAGTCCGTCGATGCGCCAATCAAGAGTGAACTCAGACAATCGCTATTCTTCAGCAAGATTGTTGCCAAACCTATCGAATGCGTTCGCAGATGGCAGACCATCATAGCGAAGAGAGACCCAAGGTCACGACCATCTCATTTATGTCATCTCTCCTTTTTCTTCCTGCAACGAAGCTCTGTTGCAGGATATGATAGATCTCATCAATCCCTCAGGATCTTACATCCATAATGTCTTTGGAAGATACATTCGATCCCCGAAGATACTACGAAACATCGCACACTATCATATCGTAACGACTGAAAGACTGATTCACGACCAAGACAGAGAGCGAAGGATGGGCCTATCGCCTTTTGATCCAGACGATTAGTGACAGCGAAATGCCGTCTGTGAAGAGACGTAAGTAGAACCTCTGCGTTTTGCTGCATTTTAGGGATTTTATTGCCCTTTCTTTATTCTTACTTTATCACCAAGCCCATACGCAAAGTCAACATACCGTAGCAATGGACTCAGATTTCTACTCACCCACACGGGTTGCCTCTCCCACCCCACCTTTACTCCGTCGCCGCCGGAATTCAACCTTCAAGTGCGGCAGCTGGCGAGACGAATCCCAGATTTAATATCAATTTCAATATATTCTTGTAGATCAGATCGCCCCTATACCAAAACTCAGTTACCCGAGTTGAAAGAGTGGATTAACTGTTGAGGCTCTAACATACAACATCCATACCGCCACCGATGACATATATATTAGCTACCTTCGAACCTTTGGAAGCGGTAGTAGCCAAGACTAAGGCTAGAGTCATCATCTTCGTAATGTTCGTTTGTGATTCCCCTTTCTTGTATTCCTACCAAAGCTAGCAAGGGCAAGAAACGATGAGGAAGGCTTTCCATGGTGTTCTCCATCTTGACAGTCGAAGTATAAGTAGCTGTGTGGGCCACAGCAGCGACCATGATAAAGAAGGCTAGTAAGTATATCTAAGTAAGATATATATATAATTATATACTAATTTAATCTACGATTAAAGTTTATAAATCTAAGGAAACTTTATACTAAAAGGCTCCTGCTAAGGAAGGCTAACGCGCGCGAGCTATTTACTAACGGTGTTTTTTATAATACTATAATTAAAGAGGTAGAATTGGATAATGATAACGCCGTATAGGAGGAGGACTAGTCCTGATAGTATAAAGATATAAAATAAGTCTATCTTTCAGGAGGAGTAATTGGGGAATCCGAACCCAGATTCATCATCACCTCTTAAGAATATATATATCTTCTCCATTTTTGTACTAAAGCACAGCTACAAGGGAAATCAGGGTGGGTTGACTTTCTAAGCTCAAATATGCTGTCGTTCGAAGCCATATTCCCTGGCTGTTTTCTGATCTCCAGGAGTGGTAGCCGGCGAAGATGAACCCAGACTTATTCTCACCATATATATATAATCTTCCATCGACGCCGAAAAACGGCTCTTGGTGACCAAAGACTTAATAAATGATTTGGGTTCTAGAACATATCACATCCTTAATAACATCCTTTTCACCCACCCAACACACAGCAGGTGATGGAGACAATCCGAACACCGCGGCGGTACAGAACGCCGGGGAAATCGGATCTAACGACCGTACTGCAGCGGTACAACACACAATTGACACCGGAAATTCAGGTGATAATGCACCCAATTCGAATCCACCTACAGTGGGTGATGTGGATGAGAACAACAAAACCATCGGTTCGAAGCAAAGTCCAGAAGACAATGGAGATATTCACAAGACCGCAGTTGATTCAGGGCAAGATGAACGTTATGATAGAGATGATGAGGGGAGCGGTAGCTTGTGGTGTTGGACCTGGACCTGTTATTGCCTTTGATGTATCTTTATCTATTTCTTTAATTGATTTTGAAGCGCAGCTGTCAAAGGTGACCGCATGAGTCGATCATTCGGGCTCGTTTTTACAACATCCATACCGGCTTCGATGACATTACATGCCGGCCGGACTTTGTTCTCCAGGAGCGACAGCGGGCAAATTGGTCCTATAGTTACAATCACCTTATATATATATATTATATACACCCCGAATTTAGGATTAAGAATTGCTGTTTTAGGTCGGGAAAGGGAGCAGGGCCGCTTTAGAGGGAGCATCGAAGGAGTAGGGGGAAGCACCGGGGCAGCAAAAGGGAAGCATCGGGGGAGCAAGGGGGACTATAAGGGAGCAGTAAAGGGGCGCAGCAAGTAGGAGCAATGGCTCCGTCAACATCGGCTGGAGCTGCCCTTGCTGCTGCTCGGTATACTCAGCTTCGCCTGCTGCCTGATAGCACCTTCGGATAAACCCCATCGCTGTTGCAAAGACACAAGTAAAAAGACAGAACCTGGAGGCACCCATCGGCTGACCTTCCCACAACAAATGCGCAAAGGGTGCCCAAGGGTGCTTGGTTGGGTCCGAGGCCATGGCTGTCGCCATTTACTTATGAATTCAGAGGCTTATTGCTATTCCAAGAGGTTGATTCAATGGATTTATAGAAGAGGCCTTCATATACGTATACAGATAGATCATCAGTATACCTATATACCTGTGAGCTGAAGCTTCAATCCCCCGCTTATCGCGGTAATTATATGAGAGCGTTGCCTAGTGCATTTCTGCGCATAGTAAGTTGAAGGGTATTTAGCTTGTCAAGAAAACGGGCTCGTTATATGTATATATTCATTAGACATCTGTACAACAACACGTAGAAGGTTCCATTCAGTCCCTATTCGATACGATGTTCCTCAAAAACGAAACCTAGCCAACGATGAAGGACCGAGTCTCCAAGTCAACACAGTGTCTTGAGCCTACTACAATCAAGGTTGTGAGAGCAACATCATACTAGAGAACAGATCATCTCTGTTGCTATCCATTGAAAACCCTCAACGTCGTCTGTGTAATAATTTGGATACTGTGGACTTTGCCCTGCGCTGAAAACCTTCTGTAGAAAACTTGATACGAGAAGCACTCAGTGGGGCAATCGTGACGACTTCCTTATTAAGTGTCTTCTTGATGCTCGTCTCGATAAATTGATAGATCGAACAATTCCTGCGAGCACGGTTCATGCGGCGAATTGGACCGTGATGAGGATCCCGAGTCTGATACGTCATTCTGCGCTCCAGGGTAGGATAGAAAGGGAACATGGGACCCGTATGCTGAGTCTGATACGTCATCCTGGTAGGATGGAGACCCGTATGCTGAGTCAGATGTAAAGTCAGGTACCCTGTCCAGCAAAACTTGATTCCTTTCAAGCTTGTGTGGAGAGATATCTTCTAATTCGGTAGCGAGTGTCCGAGAATCGATCGCAACATCAGCAGTATGGATATCAATCCACGCGGCAACTTCGAATCTCGTTGGCAGCGACACGGAATCGGCTTCAAGGACCTCTTCGACCTCTTTTAGCGTTTCCTTGAGAGGGGCGACGTAAACCTCGCGAAAGATGTCGGAAGCAACGACATGGCCGTAGACTTCATTTGTCGCTTCGTCAACAATCCAGGAGCCGCAGTCTCCAACTTCAAGCGCTGTCAAGGTGTTAGCATCTTCCTTGTTAGCGCTCTTAAAGTCAATCTCACCTGAGCCAGCTGTGAGTGTCAGAGTGTACATTTGCGCGAAGCTGGTTGCTGGTGCACTCATGTAGGATGAAGGTGATCCAGATAGGATTCCAAATTTAAAGCCGCTCATACCTCCACGTACCACTATACGCCGAGACACTGCAAGCCTTGTCGATCGCCGGTCAGTCTCTCTAAGCTCACCACTCTCCACGGTGGTGATGGTAACGCCATCCTCATTGTCGCTACTTGCGGACATACGGCAATTTGGGCGGTATAAATCTGCTTCATTAAGGGTGGCCAACGCCCAGTCAAAGCAGTGCTTGGTCTTGTATTGAGTCCCTTCAACAAATCTAACAGGTCTTGGCTGTTGGAAGTCGATTTTGGAGATTCTGAGGGTCTGTCCCTTTCGTAAGTCATCACCAACAGCAATCTCGAGCTCAAAATCATCATTACTCAAACCATCTTCCGACTCGACATCGCTGAGATCTTGCTCTTCTTCGTCGCTTACATCCCGCACGCCGGCCAGCCTGCTCGCTATTGATATTATGTGACCAGCAGTGAGGCAGTATAGCGATTCCTCCCCTCGCGCTTTTACCATGATAACACCGCCAATTGTTGCTATCCGACCTTGGACTTTAACAAGAGTCCCACAAAGGGTACGCTCATTTAAATCTAAGAATATACCTCCATCTATCTCGCAATCTATAGCTAATCGCACTGGCGGCTCAGGGCAGATCCAGATATTGAACCAGGGCAAGTCTCCCGACTCATTACTTGGCTGATATTCGGATTTAACGTGGTCCTGATCGAAGAATTGCCTCACACGTCTAGCTATCTTGGGCTCGCATTGTATGACGAGCCAATATGCGCTTGATTGCTCTGACTCCCCCAGTCTTTTCAACTTCAACGATATGGGTCCGAAGCTCTTTCCAGAGCTGACTAGGCGCTCATATAGTGGTCTGTCGAACAGCTCTTGTAAGTCGAGGAACCGCTCCTTTACGTGCGTAGGTATCTCTTCTTTGTAGACCTTCAATCTGATCTTTCGTTTGAAGAACTTGCCGGTGGAAAGTTTCAGCTCCCCTGGAGATGTTGTGATTGATGCATAGCCTGAATCTGAACCTCGCGTAGAATGGCCTTCAAGACCAGGCTGCGGCGTATGCACTGTGTCAAGCTCGGATGCTTTCGAGATATCAAGAGACATCGGCATAGCGGGAGTCATTTTGCGAAGGATAAGCTTTCAATGATGGCAGTTCTCGATGACAAGAGAGGCGTTCAGTGGTAAGAATTGAGGCATCACAATATCGAAAGTCATCTTTTGTTGAGGCCTCAAACTCCCTTGCCTAATCTGCATCTCCGTGGCGGGCTCAGCCCCACTGTGATATCCAATATGCAGCGACGCTGGACCATGTATCTCTGTGGCGGGCTCAGCCCCACTGTGATATCTAGTGTGTAGTGTGCAAGGCTAGACCATGCATGAGCACTAGTTAAGCCTTACTCGTAGTCAGTCTCTCACCCGATGATTTCATAAATAAAGTTGATTGTAGCAGCAACGAGTAATTCCAAACGTGATTCTTGTAATGTTTCTCTCAAATTTGGTATCAATATCCTTGAAAACTTTTTAGCAGGCTCTGGCGCAAACGTTTAAGACGGCGTAGAAGCCTGTGCTGGAGGTCTCGCGTGCGCAATCTCCATTCTACACCTGCGGGACGGCAGGACTTCAAGCCGCTCAATCTCAGCATGGCAACTGTCCCCAAGCTCCCGCTGAATCCATTAGCTACGACAAGCGAAGAGGAGCTCGCTACGCTTGCTAGCAGTTTATGGGGATGGTCTCTTTGCGCGCATTGTACCAATGGACATCATTGCTGCCAGCGTCAAGAACAATGCCCATCAAACCGGTCCAAACGGCTACATAGTTTTTTCGAGTTTTACAAGACATTGGCCACCTCTTATGAGGGTAACGACGCCGGCTATCCTGCTTTGAGAACACATGAGGATGTCTTGATCATACTCGACCAGCTGAAAACCAAACCAGCCTCTCCGCGTTCCAAGTTGCGCGAGGCCCTGTTCGAAGATATATGGCGCGATCGACCTTTACCACCCAGGTGCGATCAAGACTCCGCGATTGATCTTGCTGTCAAGGTGATGACAATGGTCAATTGCTCAGCGTCTGCTCATTCTCATGGCCTTCTCGAGCACGGTGCTTACCAGGTCCCTTGGCGAGATGACGTTGGTCTGGATAGCTTCATGGAGAATATACTGCCGTTGACAGACCACCCCGGTCTCAACGACACCGAGACTAAGATGTACATGGACATCAAGCCTTCCTTAATGGCAAGGAAATTGAAGAAACGTATCGGCATGAAAGTCCGCCCAACAAATGATCTGAGGAGTCATTTGAAAATTGACCGAAGAACGAATACACTGGAAGTATTCCACCATGTTGCATTCTTGAAGGAGTATTTACGGCTCACGAAAGATCATCCAAGACATACGTTGGTGGAAAAGTCTTTGAGCCTTGGAGCGCTTCCTCGTCAGTTGGTGCTCGAGTGCCTTGACACCGTCCAGAAGATATTGTTTCCATTATCTGATGCTAAGTCACGATCCTTGCTTCAATCCCTGACGACGAGGTCCTTGTTCGACCCTGACTGTCTTCGCTTCGAGTCGGCATCTATACGCAATCCTGACGAGAAAGATATCAAGTACTACTATTTTGGAGCACGTCTGGCAGGTTTGTATGATGAATTAGAGCATCCACGGCCTCGAGGTTGGCTTCAGAAATGTATAGAACGGAGGAGTGGGGCGAGATACACCATGATGGCAACGCTTGCTGGCGTCCTGTTCGCGCTTGTTCTGGGCATGGCAGGGCTCGCCATCAGCGTATACCAGGCTTGAGTTGGGTACCAACAATGGCAGCATCCGATGAATCAAGGTCATTGAGTAGAATCCTGCTATCTCCTTAGCTCGCGTCGTAATACAGGCTCGCGTCGTAATACAGCGCTTCAAAATTGTAAGCGTTGAACATATTTTCTTCTAGTCCCTAGACCAATGCATCCATAGACCGATGTCAATTATCTTGAATACATCTACACGTCATATTTTTAACGAGAGAGTAAGGGGCCGCAGTAAGGGGGCGCTGGGGGAGCACTTGGGGAGCACAAAGGGACGAGGGAGAACAGAGAGGGAGCAAAAGCACGAGGAAGTGGGCCGCGGTTGCCTCAGTCCCTCAGTCGTGTTCCAAGCCGGGCGCTAAGCCCCTTCGGGTTAGCGATGCTAACTGCGCAGCCGGGCGGTAACACGTCTAAGCGTAAATATTAATATTTTTGCTAGTAAACTCCTTATTATTGAAAATATATTAATAATATTAGTATTATTTACTATAAGGTATATACGGAGTAAGGTATATATATTAAGAACCCTAATTAAGTATAAAATAAGCTAATAGTATATTAATAGGCTTCTATTACACCCTATTTACTTTATAACTAGTCCTACTAAACTACTAATTAATTAATTAATTAATTATACTTCTATGCTAGCTAAAAAGCTGATAAGGGTAGGCTATTTAAGGGTACGTATTACGTACATGTTATTCGGGGAGAAACCCTACTACAGGGACAAAAACTCCACCTGATAATTACGGTTCTCTTAACCATTTATAGCTCCTTCCCTCCCCCCCTAGCAGGCCTACCACTAGGGAGGTAGTGGAGGGGTCGGGTTTACTACCTATTACACTAAAGTTTCGTCTGCAGGTAAAACTCCTTTTCCTTGTCTAGGGCCTAGCCCCTTTCTCTTTTCTATCTCTACCGGCTATTTTTAATCTAATCCGTTTAGTGTAACGGATAAATCCTTATAACGGATAATTCCTTATAGTCCCGGTTATAACGTCCGTGACGGGGAGGGTATATACGTAAAGGGAGGTGATAGAACTAGTACTTACCTACTAGTCTATCGGTGCCAGGTACTACTAGGTAAGGAGGCCAGCGGCCCTAGCGTGCTTATAGACTATTAGGTGGGAAGGCTAATATCCACGTATCTTTATACGGGTTAGGCCTCTACTACCTACTACTATCCCGTAGGGACTACCTAGGTACGGCTAAGCATCCCCCCGCCGTATAATAGTAAGGTAGTGGATACCCGGTATATTTACCGCGGTTATATCGGCCGCTACTATTAAGGTATATACGTATAAAAGATAATAGGTACTATTAGCTAACTAGACCGGCGGCCCTATCGCGCTTATAAGCTATTAGGTGAGGAGTCTAATACCTACGTCCTGTTTCAGGTTAGGTACCTACTACCTACAGCCGTACCGTAAGGACTACCTAGGAAGGGGACTAGAGTATCCTCGCCGCCGTACGGTAGTAATAGCGGTAGTATATACCCGGTATACTATCTGGCTTACGCTCGATTATTAAGAGGAAGGAAGGGCTAGCTCTATAGTATTACTATCTTTTTATTATACTATTATTATCTATATATACTATAACTACCCTAAGGTAGGTAGACTTAAGCTACCTAGACCGCGCGGAGCGGAATCGGCTGGAGTATAAGGACGTGGCCTTGTAAGAGACCTTATAGCGGGTATAGGTATAGAAGTACTATATATATCCTATAATATTATAAAGGTTTTATATTAGTAGTATTTCTATCGTCTTATACTAGTATATCGCGTTTATAATACGCGTAGGGAAGCGGAGGCTATATTAAGGAGAGGTAGAAGGGTATTTATATAGTATATATTTTTTATCTATATCTATATATTCTATCGCGTTATATCTTTTACCGTAATCTTCTAAGAGTTCTCCTTCTATCTTCTCTATTTTTCTATCGCGTT
>JAABUR0100000278.1_pt1 | contig 117737 bp, 106 predicted proteins | sample 5560091 | NCBI WGS metagenome assembly JAABUR01 (sample SAMN10711879, study PRJNA513375) | rock metagenome | isolation source: Antarctica rocks | place: Antarctica: Victoria Land, University Valley sud | reverse complement strand
GGCGGATTCCAGTGAACGTCGCAACAGTATGGGCTGCAGACTAGTGCCATGGCGCTACCGGAGACTGACGTTGCCCGGGTTGAGCGGTGGTGTCAGGCAAGGGTGCCGGCGGCGGTGCGCGACCAGGTCCGAGTCGAGGCGGACGTGACGGATCGGCACGTGACGATCGTGGAGTGCCGCCCACCGTGGCGAGCGGATCTCGGTCCGGAGTGGACGCGGTTCCCGATCGCACGGCTGCGGTACACGAAGGCAAGCAAGCGGTGGTCGCTGTACTGGAGGGACCGGAACCTGCGCTTCCATGAGTACGACCGGGTGCCCCCGACGGCCAACGTCGAGGAGCTGTTGGCGGAGGTGGACCGCGACCCGACCGCGATCTTCTGGGGCTGAGTGGTTCAGGCTCCCGCCTGCAGGCATTGGTTGTTGAGCAGGTCGGCCGGGCGAGCCCACTCGAGGGTCTTGCGGGGCCGGTCGTTGATCTCGTCGGCGACTTGTCGCAGTTGCTCGTATGTGACAACGCTCAGGTCGGTGCCCTTGGGGAAGTAGTCACGCAGCAGGCCGTTCATGTTCTCGTTGCTGCCCCGCTGCCACGGTGAGTGCGCGTCACAGAAGAACACCCGGGCGCCGGTGGCCGCGGTGATCTGCTGGTGCAGTGCGAGCTCCTTGCCTTGATCCCAGGTCAGCGTGCGCCGCAGAGCCGTTGGCAGACACCCGAGCGCGGCGCTGACCCCGTCGCGGACCGCATCGGCGCGTGAGGCTGCGGCGGGCACGTGGACCAGGATCAGGAACCGGGTGCTGCGCTCGACGAGCGTGCCGATGGCGGAACGGTTTCCGCGACCCATGATGCAGTCGCCCTCCCAGTGGCCGACCTGCACGCGGTCTTCGACTTCGTCGGGCCGGTCGGCGATCATCGTCATCGCGGTCAGCCGGCCGCGACGCTCCAGCCCCTGCACCCGGCGCCTGCGGCGGCGTCGCCGACGCTTGGCAGGGCGGGTCACCTCCACGCCCGGGTCGTAGACGCCCTGGTAGATCGATTCGATGCACAGGTGCCGACGCGGTTCGTCGGGAAACCGTTCGGGTAGCTCGTGGGCGACCTGTTCGGGGCTCCATCGCTTGCCCAACAGTTCCACCACGACCATGCGTAGGTCCTCGTCGGTCGCCAACCGTCGCCGCCGAGGCCGCGCGACGCGCCCAGTAGCCAGCCGGTCGGCGGTACCAGGCAAGTAGCAGCCTCCCGCATCGGAGTTGCGGCGGAGCTCCCGACAGATCGTTGATGGGCTGCGCCCGAGCGCCGCGGCGATCTGCCGCAGCGTCTTGTGACTACGCAGCAGGTCCGCGATGGTCGTTCGCTCGTCCACGGACAGGTACCTGGGATGCCGCGGTCGCCGCGGGCTCGAGGTGCACACAGGCGGATAGTGCACCGGTTCGCCGGCGGTATTGCGGATCGTTCGCCCGTGCCGCCAACGTTTCCCGGTGCGCCGGTTGATCCCGACAATCCGGCATGCCTCAGCGTTACTGACGCCTGCCGTGATCAATCGACTGAACTGCTCCTGCTTTTCGGTCAATCCACGGCCCGCGTGAGACTTCCCGACCTGCCCATCGCAACCTCCACCGACGCTCGGTGTTGCGACGTTCACTGGAATCCGCCTTATCTGGTCGCCGGCCCCGGGACCGTCGATGATTGGACGCTACGTCTGGGCGCCGACCGCTATCTGACGGTGGATCCGGAGCGTCTGTTGCCCGCCGAGATCCGGGACGTCCAGGAGTTCGACTTTCGAGCCGGCCGGATGCTCACCGATCTGGTGGTGGACCATGCATTCACCGCGCTGGCGGGGGATACCACCGGCCGGTCGAGTCTCGATGTCGTCGGACCGGACGGCAGCGGCGTCACCATGTCCTGGGATCGGACCACTCCGTGGGTACAGATCTGCACCGCCGACCGTCCCGAGCCGGAGTTCCATCGCACCGGTCTGGCGGCCGAGCCGATGACCTGCCCGCCGGATGCCTTCAACTCCGGCGTCGACCTGTTGACCCTGCCACCAGGCGGGCGGCACCACACTTGGATCCGTATCGCCGGCCTGCCGCGAATCGGCTAGGCGGTCCGCCGAGATCGCCGACCGACAGCCGCGGGAAACCGGGCGGCCCCGGCCGTGTTCGCAATGTCCAGGAGCTGCCAGGTGGTCGCCACCACCAGCACCGCCAGGAACCGCTGCAACAACCCGTTCACTCCGGCAAGGGCGGTGAAGACAGGCGCATCGGTGTGAATCAACGCCGGCAGGAACCCGCCCAGGAATACCAGTCCGGACACCCCGGTGGCCAGCATCAGGGCGACCAGCCGGCGGCGGCCGGCATGGTCGACCCCGGTCGTCGCCCCCTCGGTGCGCAGTGCCCTCCAGACCACCAGCGCGGCCATCATCGGCAGTACCAGAATCGCCAGCGATCCCCAGCGGTGCACTTCGCCGATCGTCGAGACCATCAGCGCGTCCGGCTCGTCCGCCGGGAAGACGGCGGTCAGAGCTGCCCCGACTCCGGCTGCTGCGGACAACACCGCCGGCAACCTTCCCAGCCTGGTTCTGACAGCATGCAGAACCGTTGCGGCACAGAACATCCCGATTGCCAAGATGGACAGGGCGACCGGGAACAGCCAGCCCTGGGCCGTCCACTCCAGACTGGACAACGGATCTCGCACGGAGTCGTAGCGGGTCGAGGCGCCCAACTGCGCACCCAGTACCGCGACGATCGTCGTCACCAGGGCCACCGGCGCGAGTGCCGAGGCCCGCTCAACCGCACTGCGTTCCTCGCCGGTCCCCGACCGGTTCATCGTGATCATCGCCATGCCACCAAGCCTGGTCGTCGGTGGCATTCCGATGAATCCCCGTGACCCCCCAAACGACCCCGATCCTGAGCCCCCACCCGACCCTGGTGCCAGGTGGACATCGACCCGGGACACGGGCGAGAGAACCGATCCGTTCGGCCAGTGGCGTGGTTGATGGTGAACGGGACCTTCGAGCCGTGCGACGACTGGGCATGCCACCAGAATTATCCGTCGTGGGTCTTGCTGGCCTTCATCGGCGGCAGTCTTGGGGGCTCCCGTTGAGCGCGTCGCGGATGGCTGTGAGTGCGGTGAGCAGGTCCGACTGCTGTGACGGGGTGAGGGGGCGCGTGGTGCGGCGTTCGAGTTCGTGCCATGCGGCCCGCGCTCGTGGCACGGCGTCGCGCCCCTTCTTGGTGAGCTGAACGAGCATGGCGCGCTTGTCGTCAGGCGATGGCAGGCGTGCCACGAGGTCGGCACGTTCCATCGCCTGAAGGGTGGCGGTGACAGTGGAGCGGTCGCGGCCCATGTAGTGGACGAGTTCGGTCTGCGGTATCGGGCTTCGCGAGTCGAGGTAGAGCAGCACGATCTCGTGGGGCGAGGCGACTCCGGCTTCGGCGAGAAGCTCCGTACCCACACGTGCGTGGGCGCGGATGACCTGCAGGAGCAGCGAACCGACCGGTGAACCGTCGATGCTGGTGCCGACGTGCCTGGGAGTCGCGCGGCACTGGGTATCCCGGTCGGCCGGCGAATTCGGCACAGTGCTGATCGTATCGCCATTGTTGGCATGCCAGCAACATTGTAGAGTGGTTGGCATGCCAACAAATCCTGCCGGGTCTACCACCAGGCGCGAGAACTGACCGTGACGAGGCCGGACTGCTCCTGGCCGCCAGGGCGTCGGGATGATCGCCTCGCCGTGGGCTTCCGGGCGCTGGGTGGACCTGGCCGCCCCACGGATCGTGGCCGGCGAAGCCACCCCGACCGCGGACATCACCTGACACCCCAATCCAGAATTGAGGACCACTACATGCGAGCCATAGTCGCCGACCGTCCCGGTGCCCCCGATGTGTTGCGCCCGGTCACGCTGCCTGACCCGGAGCCCGACAGTGGGCAGGTACGTGTCGTGGTCGAGGTCGTGGCGATCACCTTCATCGACACGCTGATCCGCGCAGGAAGTCCCATCGCTCCGCCGGTCACCTTCCCTGTCATCCTCGGCAACGGCGTCGGCGGGATCATCGACCGGGTGGGTCCGGACGTGGACCCGGCCTGGATCTGCACCCCGGTCGTCACCACCACCGGAGGCAGCGGCGGATACGCCAGCCTCGCCGTAGCCCGGGTCGGCGATCTGCACCGCCTCCCCCACCCACTCGGGCTGCCCGAGGCGACCGCGCTGCTCGCCGACGGTCGCACCGCCGTGGGTCTTCACCGAGCCGCGGACATCGGGCCGGGCGAGATCGTTGTCGTCACCGCGGCTGCCGGCGGCGTCGGCAGCATCCTGGTCCAACTCGCGAAAGCCTCCGGCGCCCACGTGATCGCCCTGGCGGGCAGCGCCGGCAAGCTCAACCACGCCCGCGGCCTCGGTGCCGACACCGCGGTGAGCTACCGCGACCAGGGCTGGGCCGCCCGCATCGACTCGGCCGCACCCGACGGTGTGGATGTCGTGTTCGACGGCATCGGCGCAAACACGACCGCAGCCCTGTTCCCCCGCGTTCGATCCAAGGGCCGCTACCTCCCCCACGGGGCGGCGGGCGGACGCTGGGGCCAGATCGACAGCGAGGCAGCAACCGATCGCGGCGTCACCGTCATCCCCCTTTCCGCGATTGGAGCCTCCGACGACTTGTTCGCGTTCACCGAGCAGGGCCTCGAACTCGGTGCTCAGGGAACCATCCGTCCGACCATCGGGCAGACCTTCCCACTCGGGGAGGCCGCCGCCGCGCACGCCGCCATCGAAGCTCGCACCACGATTGGGAAGACCCTCCTGCTCTGCCCCAGGTCTGGTTGACTCTTCAGCGCAACCGACCGGCTCAGCCGAGCCGGACCAGGCCCTCCTGGACCACGGTGGCGAGCATCCGACCGTCGGCGGCGAAGAAGGTGCCGATACCGAGCCCGCGAGCGCCGGAGGCGTTGGGTGAGGAGATGTCGTAGAGCACCCAGTCGTCCATCCGGAAGGGCCGGTGGAACCAGACCGCATGATCCAGCGATGCCATGTGGATGTTGCCGGTCGCCGGGTTGCGGCCGTGGGTGGCCAGCACCGAATCCAACAGGAACAGATCCGAGACATAGGTGAGAAGGCAGATGTGCAGCAGCGGATCGTTCGCCATGGTGCCGTCCGCGCGGAACCAGACTTGGCTCCGGGCGCCCAGTTCCGGCGCCCCCGGCCGCCGCGACCAGGGTGGTTCGGTGACGTACCGGATGTCGACCGGGCGCGGGATCTCGGCCCACGGACCCGCATTGCCGACGCTGGCCAGCCGCTCGGCGTAGCTCGGCAACGACTCCGGCTCGGGGACCGACGGGATCGGTTGTTGATGATCCAGCCCGGATTCGTCGATCTGGAACGAGGCCGACAGGGTGAAGATCGGCACTCCACCCTGCTCGGCGACCACCCGCCGGGTGGTGAACGACCGGCCATCCCTGGCCCGGTCGACCAGGTAGGAGATCGGCTGGCGCGGATCGCCGGGCCGCAGGAAATAGGAGTGCAGGGAATGCACCGAACGGTCGGCCGGCACGGTTCGGCCGGCGGCCACCAGCGCCTGGGCGGCGACCTGGCCACCGAACACCCGCACCAGCCGACTCTCCGGCGAGAACCCTTGGTAGACATCGGGTTCGAGCTCACGGACGTCGAGTATTCCGAGCAGCGCATCGAGCACAGCCTGGCCGCGAGGCACCCCATCGGAGTCGTACTGAGGTGCCGGGGAGGATTCCGCGGGACCGGTCGGCTTCGTCACATCCGTCACCGTATCCCGTCCGGTTCTGCCGGCGGCGTCGTCAGGTCAGGTCGTCCTCACCGATCCGGTGCACCCTGATCAAGTTGGTGGAGCCGGACGTGTTGGGCGGCGAACCGGCCACGATCACCACGGTGTCGCCCGGGTGATAGCCCGGCACCTCCAACATCGCACCGTCAACCTGTCGGACCATGGCGTCGGTGGAGTCGACGCCAGGGACCAGGAACGCTTCGGTGCCCCAGGTCAGCGCCAGCTGATTGCGAGTCGCCTCCAGTGGGGTGAAGGCCAGTAGCGGTAGCGGGGTGTGCAGCCTGGCCAGCCGGCGCACGGTGTCGCCGGTCTGGGTGAAGGCCACCAGAGCCTTGGCCTCCAGCCGTTCGCCGATGTCGCGGGCGGCATAGGACAGCACCCCGCGCTTGGTTCGCGGGACGTGAGTCAGGGGCGGCACGTCCACCGACTCCTTCTCCACTGCTTCGATGATCCGGGCCATGGTGCGGACACAGACGATCGGGAACTTGCCCACCGATGTCTCGCCGGACAACATCACCGCATCGGCGCCGTCCAGCACGGCATTGGCCACATCGGAGGCCTCCGCCCTGGTCGGCCGGGAGTGCTCGATCATCGACTCCAGCATCTGGGTGGCCACGATGACCGGCTTCGCATTCTCCCGGGCGATCTGGACGGCCCGCTTCTGCACCAACGGCACCTGTTCCAGCGGAAGCTCGACGCCGAGATCGCCGCGGGCCACCATCACCCCGTCGAAGGCCAGTACCACCGCCTCAAGATTTGCCACCGCCTCCGGCTTCTCCAGCTTGGCGATGACCGGCAACCGTGGCGAGCCGACCTCATCCATCACTTGGTGCACCAGCTCGACATCGGCCGGTGACCGGACGAACGACAGCGCGATGAAATCGACACCCAGCGCCAGCGCGAACTTGAGATCCGCGATGTCCTTCTCCGACATCGCCGGCACCGACACGTTCATCCCTGGCAGCGAGATGCCCTTGTTGTTCGAGACCGGTCCACCCTCGGTGACCTTGCAGTGCACGTCGTCACCACGCACCTCGGTGACGACCAGCCCGACCTTGCCGTCGTCGATCAGCAGCCGATCGCCCGGCCGGGCATCGCGGGCCAGACCCTGGTAGGTGGTGGACACCCGATCGGCGATGCCGACGATGTCCTCGACGGTGATCACCACGTCGTCGCCGGTGGCCCAGATCGGCATCAGGCCCTCGGCGAACCGGCCGAGCCGGATCTTCGGGCCCTGCAGGTCGGCCAAGATGCCGACCGCCCGGCCGGCGGCGGCCGCCGCGTGCCGAACCCGGGCGTGCACATCGGCGTGGTCGGCGTGGTCGCCGTGGCTGAAGTTCAGCCTGGCGATACCCATGCCTGCCTCGACCAGCGCAGTGATCTGGTCCTGCGACGAGGTGGCCGGACCCAGGGTGCAGACGATCTTCGCGCGGCGTTCCATCCGATCAGCGTAGACGGTCTCTGAATCGGTTCACACGCCGCTGCGGTGGGCCGGGAAAGCGGTTCCGAGGGATAGCCGCGGCCGCAACGACGGATCGCGTAGCCTCCCCGTCGTGAGCCACGACAACCCCGGTTACGGCGATCGGCCCGCCTCTCAGCCGGCATCGGTAGCAGGATCGGCCGGACCCGGTGGTTCTCCGGGCCCGCCGTCGAACGCCCGGAAGTGGTTGCCGTTGGCGGTGGTCGCCGCCATCGCGGTCATCGGTCTGCTCACCTGGGTGATCGTGGCCAACACCGGCAACAACCGGGGGCAGCGCAGTCCCCGGCCAGGCACCGCGGACCGGTGGATCGGTACCGAGCGAGCTGGCGGCCGATGCGCCGCACGTCGCCCAGGTCGCCGATCAGGTGCTGACGGCCGCCGCGAACCTTGACGTCGACGCCGGTCTCGCGCTGCTCTGCACGGCGCCCGATGCCGATGACCTCGCGCATCTCGGCAAGTGGATCAGCAAGGCCAAGAAGGAGGCCGGCACCGACCGGCCGCAGATCACCCTGGGTGTGTCCGCGCTGTCCGAGACCGACAGCGGCGGTGCATTCACCGTGACGGCCAAGGGGCAGGGTCAGATCGCCGATCGGCAGGGCGAGGTGAAGGTCACGGTTGCCAAGGACGGCGAGAAGTATTGCGTCGAGGATGTCACCGTCGTCGACTATTCCGTGCGGACCAGTGACTGAGCGGACCGAGACCCATCGCGCGGATCGGCTCGGGATCGCGCTCGGCGTGGTGTTCTGCCTGCTGTCCGCGGCGCCGGCCGTTGCCGTCCTGACGCTGGCCGGCCTGGACGTCTGGCGCGGTCTGCTGGAGCTGTTCGCCCGCCATCACCAATGGCATCTGGTGCTCGCGCTGTGTGTGTTGCTGGCGGCACCGCTGATCCAGATCGCCGGCCTCCTGCTGACCTGGAGAACGCGCGGCAGCGTGTGGCTGTTCGTGGCCGGCGTCCTGATCAGCGTCGTGACCGTGTGCCTGCTGGTCCCGAGATGGCCGCACATCGTCTCCGCGACTGCCTGGTCGCTGTTGGCGGTCGGCGCTGCCATCGGCCTGGCTGCCACCTATCTACTGGTCCAGCGCGCCTATCGGGTCGCGATTTGACCATCGACCCTCTCCAGCCACCCGGCGCGGGCGGCCGCGGCCAACAGCACCGGGCCCTGACCCCAGGGCACCCGGAATCCGGTGGGTACGTGCGCATAGTGCGAATCGTCGGTGCAGGCGTTGACGGCGGCCGACACCCCCGTCAGCGTGCCGATGTCGTCCACCGCCGACCACATCGCGGCGTAGGCGGCAGTGGCTGCCCGCTCGACACCGGGGCCGGTGACGATCCGCAGTTGGAGCGCCCGGTGGAATCCGGCAGCCATGAAGGCCGCAGTCGACGACTCGTCGCCCGATGTCGGATCGGTGATCACGATCGGCCAGTGCCCGTCCGGCCGCTGCAACCGCACCATCGCGGTGACCAGCGCGGCTGCCGCCGCCCCGATCCGGGTCAGGGCGGCGTTCTGATCGTCGCTCAACAACCCGACCAGCGGCGCCAGTTGTTCGACGACGTCGAGCAGTCCGAGCATCGCCCAACCCTGCCCGCGGCCCCAGCCCCGGCCGAATCGACCGTCGATCCCTTGCAGGAGGAAGTGGTCGAACAAACCGTCCGGCCGACCGAGCGCTGTCAGATACCCGCAGGCCTGCGTCAGTGCGGCGTCGGCGAACGCCAGATCCCCGGTCGCCGCGGCGAGCGCGGCGAAGAACGGCGGATCGAAGTGCAGACAGTCGACGAAGACTCCGGCCGGTGGATCTGCGAGCATGGCCGCTCCCGCAGGATCCAGCTGGGCCGGGCCGCACGGCTGCTGCAGCGGTGCCTGTACCGAAGTCTGGTACACGCCCCGTAACACCGGCCGGCTCATCAGGAAGCGGGCCAGTGCGACCGCGGCGTCCAGCAGCACGCCGTCACCGAACCGTTGCGCCAGTGCGGTGATGGCCAACCCCGGCGCCGTGCAGTCCTGCCGGACGAACGGCGTCGATCGGCTGGCCCAGGCTCGCGCCCAGCCCCACCCGAAGTAGGACCACCGCTGCTCGTCGAGTAGATCGGCAGCCGCCAGCATCGCCTCGAACCCGACCGAGTCGCCGAAATTCCAGGTGTCGTACCGCAGCCCGGTCAGCGTTGGGGCCACCAGCCGCGCCACGTCCGCCGGCTCCGGCAGCGCGGCAGTTGTCGCCGAACCCCTGGCGGTACCGACGTTTCCGGCGGGTGGGGACGGCATCTCACCGACCCCGGAACTGTGGGTCCCGCTTCTCGGCGAACGCGGCGCGCCCCTCAGCCGCGTCCTCGGTCGTCATGCAGTAGGCGAACGAGTCGTTCTCCACCAGGAGCGCGGTCTCCAGCGGAATACTCTGGGCCATCCGGACCATGTGTTTCGTGCGCTGGATGGCGATCGGCGATCGGGCCGCGATGGTGGCCGCCAGAGTGCCGGCCTGCTGGTGCAGCTCGGCCGGATCCAGCAGTTGCTGCACCAGACCGATCCGCAACGCCTCGTCCCCGTCGATCCGGTCACCGGTGAGCAGCAGCCGGGAGGCCTGCCCCGACCCGATCTGGTGCGTCAAATACTGCGTCTGGCCCGATCCGCCGTGCCAGCCCCAGCGGATCTCACCGGCACCGAACGAGGATCGCGCGGTGGCCAGTCTGATGTCCGACGCGCAGGCCATTTCCAGGCCGCCGCCGATGCAATAGCCGTCGATCGCTGCCACCACCGGTTTGCGGATCAACCAAACTGCCCGCGCGTAGTCCTTCCGGGCGTCGAACCTGTTGCGGTACTGCCAGTTCGTGCCGTAGTCATCGAGATCGGTGATGTCGCTGCCGGCACTGAACGCTCGGTCGCCGGCCCCGGTCAGCACCACGGCCCGCACGTCGTCATCGTTGTTGAGGTCGTAGGCGATCTCGTTCATCTGACGATCCATCGCTCCGGTCATCGCGTTCAACTTCCCCGGCCGGTTCAGCACGATGGTGGCCACCTGGCCGTCCTTGGTCACGACCAGGTCCCGCTCGGTCGGCTCGCTCACTGATATCTCCTCGTTCGTCGAAAGTGTCTTGCTGTCCCGGTTTCCGGGGCGGTGACGTGCTGGGTCAGGCAGGTAGCCCGACGGGCCTGGTGCCACGTCGTTGCTGTTGGATCATCACGGCGATCACCAACAGAGCGCCCTGGGCGACGTCCTGCCAGAGTCCGTTGACGCCGAGGATCTGCAGGCCATTGGTCAGCACGCCGAGCAGCAGGACGGCCAGGATGGTGCCCATCACGGTGCCTTTACCGCCCTGCAGGGCACAGCCGCCGAGCGCGGCGGCGGTGATCGCCTGGAGTTCCAGACCCTGACTGCCCGAGGTCGGCTGGCCGGATCCGGTGCGGGCGGTCAGCAGGATGCCGGCGACCGCGGCGATGATGCCCATCAGGACGTAGATGCCGATGATGTATTTGTTCAGTCCGATGCCGGACAGCCGGGCGGCGACGTCATTACCGCCGATGGCATAGACGTTCCGGCCGATGTCGGTGTAGCGCAGCATCAGATGGAACAGCACCGCAACCACCACCAGCAACCAGATCAGGGTCGGGATACCGGCGATGGCCCCGCGGGCCATGAAGACGAAGACACTGTCCGCGCCGGTGTAGCCCTGGGAACGACCATCGGAGATCACGTTGGCGATGCCGCGGAAGCCGGCATACGTGGCCAGCGTGGTGATCACCGCATGGACCCGGCCGTAGACGATCACCAGGCTGTTGAACAGGCCGGCCAGGATCCCGACCCCTATGGCGGCCAGGATTCCCAGTGCGGCCGAACCGGAGGCGGTGAAGATCATGGCGGACACCACGGACGCCAGCCCGGCCTGCGAGCCCACAGAGATGTCCAGAGCGCCGACGATCATCACCATCGTCTGGCCTACCGCAATGATGCCGAGGATGGCCACGCTGGTGCCGACCGTCTTGAGGTTCTGCGCATAGAACAGGCCGTGATTGTTCAGGCCGATCACCAGCACCAGCAGGGCCAGGGCGACCAGCAGACTCAGATTCTGACCGCCCACCATGTCGATGATGCTGCGCAGCGCCGAACGTCGCGCCGGCTGGACGCCTACCGGGCCGCCGTCGGTGTCGGCCTTGGCCAGGTTCACCGGCGGTCCGGCGGCCACCTCGCTGTCCAGCGGCGAACCGCCCCGTCGATCAGTTGGCTTGGTCATGTCACTCCCGATGCGTGTCAGTGGTCTGTGGCAGGTCAGCGGTCCGCGAGTGCCAGGGTGAGGATCCGTTCTTCGGTGGCTTCGGCACGGGACAGTTCGCCGGACACCCGTCCGCCGTGCATCACCACCACTCGGTCGGCGAGGCCGAGAACCTCCGACATCTCGGAGGAGATCACCAGCACCCCAACGCCTTCCGCGGCCAACTCGTTGATGATCGAGTAAATCTCCATCTTTGCGCCGACATCCACTCCCCTGGTCGGCTCGTCCAGGATGAGCAGCTTCGGATGGCGGGCCAGCCACCGGGCCACGACAATCTTCTGCTGGTTGCCACCGGAGAGCTTGGACACTTCCTGCTCCATCGATGGAGTCCGGATGTTCAGCTTGCCGATGTACTCCCGCACCACGGCGCGCTCGGCCCGCCGATTGATGATCCGCCACCTGCGCAGCCGACGCAGGATCACCAACGACATGTTGTCCCGCACCGCTCGATGCATCAGCAAGGCCTCTGCCTTGCGTTCTTCCGGTGCCAAGCCGATGCCGGCTCGCATTGCATCCTTCGGGCTCCTGAGTCGTAACACCTTGCCTTGCACCAGGACCCGGCCTGATCGCAGTGGAACATCACCGATCAACGCCCGGGCCAGCTCGGTCCGACCGGCGCCGACCAGACCAGCCAGTGCCACCACTTCGCCGGCCCGCACATCGAAGCTGATCGAGCTGACATCGTCGGTGGTGACGTCCTGCAGGCTCAGCACCACCTCGCCCGGTTGATGCTCGACCCGCTGGAAGATGTCACCGAGATCGCGGCCGACCATCATCCGGACCAAATCCTCGATCGTCACTTCGCCGATGTCCTTGCTGTCGACCGTCCGGCCGTCCCGTAGCACCGTCACCCGGTCGGCAACCTGGAAGATCTCCCGCAACCGGTGCGAAACGTAGATGACGCCGACACCGTTGTCCTTGAGCCGCTTGATCAATCGGAACAGCACGTCGGTCTCGTGATCCGACAGCGACGAGGTCGGCTCGTCGAAGGCGATCACCCTGACCGAGCTGGTCAACGCTCGAAGGATCTCCACCACCTGCCGCTGTGCCGGGGACAGCGCCGATCCGAGGGTGGACGCCGAGATGACACCGGTGAAGCCGTACTCCTTGATCAGCGCCCGGGTGCGGTCGAGCAGCTGATCCCTGCGGTAGGCACGACCCGGTTCGCGCAAACCGCCGACGAACACGTTCTCCGCCACCGAGACGTGCTGGATGATTTCCGGTTCCTGGTGGATCACCCGGATGCCCCGCTGCCGGGCGGCATGCGGGTCGGCGAACGACAGCTGTTCGCCGTCGATCTCGATCTTCCCGTCGTCCGGAAGATGGGTGCCACCCATGATCTTCAACAGGGTCGACTTGCCGGCACCGTTCTCCCCGACCAGCGCCAGCACCTCACCGGCGTTCACCGTCAACGAGACGTCGCTGAGTGCCTTGACCCCGGCGAAGTTCTTGCTGATGCTGGACATCTGAAGGGTGGGCACGACTGTCAGGTGCACTCCACTCCGGCTTTCTCCCAGTTGGTCATGTCGACGATCTGGGAAGGCGCAATGGTTTCGGCCGGCAGTGGGGTGCCGTCCTTGATCAAGGCGACCAGTTCCTTCACCGCAGTGCCGCCCACCGACTTGCCACCGATGAACAGCGCCGCCTTGTTACCGGTCTTGGCACCTGCCTTCCAGTCCTTGCAGGTCAGGTAGGCACCGAGACCGACGCCGATCACAGTGTCGGCACCGAAGCCGGCGTTCTGCAGCTCGGTGACGCCGCCGGTCTCGCTCTCGTCGTTGCACCCCCACACCACCCAGTTCTTCACGGTCGGGTTGGACGTCAGGGCGGCACCGGTCTTGTCGATGGCCTGCGGGGTGGCAGCGTCCGTCGACACATCGATGACCTTCGGGATGTCGGCACCGGCCGCCTTGGTGAAGGCGTCAATGGCGCCTTTACCGCGATCGACGCAGTCGCTGAGATCCTCCTTCTGAATGTTGAGGATCCGGGTGTCGGCCGCCGACCAACCGGCCGCCTTGTACAGCTCGCCGGCCTTCTTCCCGACCGACTCGCCCATCTGCGTGCTGTTGAATCCGACGAACGGCGCTGCCGCCCCCGAGGCGTCCTTGATCGGATCATTGGTGGCGATCAACGGAATGCCGGCCGCCTTGGCGAGCTCGATGGCCTGCGGGCCGATCTTCTGATCGGGCACCGTGATGATGATGCCGCTGACTTTCTGTCCGATGGCGGTGTTGATCGCGTTGATCGCCGCGTTCGAGTCCAGTTGCACGTCCGTGACGGTGATCGTCGCGCCGGCCGCCGCCGCCGCTTCCTTGGCGCCGTTCGCCTGATCGACGAAGTATTGCTGGGTGCCCTGCTTGTCGATCGCGGCGATCTTGATCGGTCCGCTCGACCCGCCGCTGCCGGGGGCGACCGAGCTCGAATCGGCCGAACCGCTGCCCGCCGAACCGGTATCGGCCGAACCGCTGCCCGCCGAACCGGTATCCACTGACCCGCTGCCCGCCGAACCGGTATCCACTGACCCGCTGTCGGCCGATCCGGTGTCGACTGATGTACTGCCTGCTCCGGCGGAGTCGCTCGCACCGGCACCGCCGGCGGTGTCCGTGGCTGACCCGGTGTCGGACACCACTGGTGGTGCCGTCGACCCGACGTCGTTCTTACCGGAGGAGCATCCGGTCATCATCAATGCCGCCACTGTGCACACCGCCACGGCGCCGAAGGTGCGCCTCTTCAGACTCGACATTGAGCTTCCTCTCCGGGACTGAGTAAGCATATAGTAGTATCACTCGTTGATCGGTCTGGCAAGGGTTGTTCAATATGCCGCCCGGTCCGACAGCTGTAAAGGAGCTGCCCCATGGAAGTCGCCCCCGGGATCCATCGGATCGAGACGCCGTTCGGCGACCGGATCAATGCCGTCTACCTGCTGGCCGGCTCCCGACGGAGCCTGCTGATCGACACCACGACGAAGGACACCGTCGGTCAGGTACTCGATGCCTGCGCAGAACTGGGGGCGGCTGCCCCGTCCTGGGTGATCACCACCCATGCCGATTGGGATCACGCCGCCGGCAACGGCGTGATCAGGCAGCGCAGCCCGGACTCTCGACTCTGCTGCCACCACGGCGATCGGGCGATGATCGAGGACATCGAGTTGATGATCGGTGACCGGTACGGCGAGTTCGCCGACGCACACGGCTACGACGAGTCACCGGAGGCGAAGGATGCCATCCGGGCTGGCACCGCGCAGACCACGATGGATCTGTCGCTCACCGGCGGCGAACGCTTCGATCTCGGGGACGGCTGGCAGGTGGAGGCGCTGCACACCCCGGGCCACAGCCGCGGCAGCGTGAGCGTCGTCGATCCTCGGAGCAACGCGGTGATCGTCGGCGATGCCGTACTCGGTGCCGCCGTGCCACTGTCGGACGGGTCCCCCGCATTCCCGCCCACCTACCGCTACCTGGATCCGTACCTGGCGACCATCGACGGACTGGCTGAACTGGCCCCGGATCTGTTGCTCACCAGTCACTATCCGATCTATCGCGGATCCCAGGTCGGCGAGTTCCTCGACCAGAGCCGGCACTTCACCGAACGGGTGGAGGCCGCGCTGACGGCCACCTTGGCCGGGTCGGCGGATCCGATCGGGCTGCTCGAAGTGGCCTCGCTGATCAGTGTCGACCTCGGCGACTGGCCGGCCGCCGCGACTCCCGCGCTGCTGTTCCCGTTGCACGGGCATCTGGAGCGACAGCTGGCCGCCGGGACAGTAACGCCGGTACGCGAGGACCAGGACACCCTCACCCGTTACCGCTGGGTGGTCGGCAGGTGACCGGTGTCGAGCACCGCGACGAGATCTGGCTGCGGACCGCGCATCTCACGGTCGAGGTGGCGGCATCGCGGGGCGCCGAGATCCGCCGGATCGAACGTCCGGGCGGCGACAACGTGTTGTTCCGGCAGGACTGGCAGACACCGGTGCGGGCCACCGATTCGATCTCCTACGGCAGCACCGAGAACGACTGGTTGTCGCAGTGGCGCGGCGGCTGGCAGGAATTGTTTCCCAACGCCGGCGCTGCTGCCGAGGCACTCGGCGTCCCGCTGCCGTTCCACGGCGACGTCTCGTCGGCCCGCTGGTCGGTGATCGAGCGGGATGCGACCTCGGTGACGCTGCAATCGGCGACCCGGCTGCCGCTGATGCTGACCAGACGGATGTGGCTGGATCCGGATGCACCGGTGCTGCACCTGCAGGAGACCGTTCACAACGAGTCCGATCTGGAGGTGCCGTTCCTCTGGGGACACCACCCGGCCTTCGACGCGTTGCCCGGCACCGTGCTGGACCTGCCGGCCGGGCGGGCGGTGGCACCGGCGGACTACCGGGTCGCGCACGCCGACCTGGTACCGGGTGACTACCGATGGCCGACCGGTCGGCACACCGGCGGCCACGAGATCGACCTCAGCCTGCTGCCGGCCGGCCCGGTGGAACGGGTGGTCTACCGACCGGATGTCGAGGCCGGCTGGGCGGCGCTGCGTCGGCCGGACGGGCTGGGTGTCGCGATGGCGTTCGATACCGACGTCTTCCGGCATCTGTGGCTGTGGATCGAGATCGGTGGCGCGGATTTCCCGTGGTACGGCCGATCCCGAGTGGTGGCCGTCGAACCGATGAGCAGCTGGCCCAACGACGGCCTGACCGCAGCGATCGCTCGTGGCCGGGCGGATCGGCTGGGTCCGGCCGGCTCGGTGTCCGGCTGGCTGACGCTGTCGCTGTTCGACGCCGGCGACGCTCCAGTCACCGGCGTCGACAAGGACGGTTCGGTCAGCTTCGGGACGCCCGCGTACTGACCGTCCGGCCGGACCTGCTCCGATCGGCCGCCGTCCCGGCGGTCTTCGTCCTGGCCTTCGGGTTCCGGGCCGCCTTCGCCGCTGCCGTCGCGGCGGATTTCAGCAAGCCGGCCGAATCCTTCTCCGCCGCATTGAGCAACTCGCGCATGGCCGACTCCGCCGCATCCGGATCGCCGTCCCTGATGGCCGCGGCGACGGCGGTGTGCAGTGCCATGAACGCACTGGAGTGTTGCGAGCTGAACGCCAGCCGGTCGCGGATGCTCAGGGCCATCTTCAACACCACCTCCAGCCGGGACAGCAACTCGTTGTGGGTGGCTGCCAGCAGCGAACGATGGAACAGCAGATCCGATTCGACATGCAGATCGACGTCGTCGGACGTCATCCCGGCCAGCGCCGCTTCCATCGTCGCGATCTCTTCGGGATTGCGACGATGTGCGGCGAGGCGGGCCGCCGCCGGCTCCAGAATGCGCCGCATCTCGTTGAGATCCCTGATCAGATCGGGATCCGGTCGTTCGGTGTCCCGCCAGGACATCACGTCGGCGTCGAGCAAATTCCACTGCGGGCGGTCCCGCACATAGGTGCCGAATTTCGGCCGGGCGGCGATCAGGCCCTTGGAGGTCAGGATCTTGACCGCTTCGCGAACAACCGTGCGACTCACCCCGAGTTCACGTTCCAGGGCGTCCACATCGATGATGTAGCCGGGTGGCCAGGTACCGGAAACGATCTTCAGACCGAGGTCGTCCATCACCAGGCTCGACAAGTGCCTCTTGGAAGTTGCGGTCACATTCCATCCCTGTTTCAACGAACTCCGAGGGCCGTCATGCCCCCGTCGACCACCAGCGAGGTTCCGGTGATGTAGGACGCGTCGCTGGATGCGAGAAAGGCAACTGCGGCTGCCACTTCCGCCGGCTCGCCGATCCGGCCGGCCGTCGTGCGCGCCAGGTTAGCATCGAAGCCGGCCTGGTCGACGCGGTCCCAGGCCCTGGTCATCACCGCCCCGGGCAGCACCGCGTTCACCCGCACCTCGGGCCCGTATTCGACGGCCAACTGCCGGGTCAGCGCAATCATTCCGCCCTTCGACGCGGCGTACGCCGGATGGCCGGGGAAACCCATCAGGGCATGCACCGACGAGGTGTTCACCAGGCATCCTTTCGTCTCCCGTAGGCCGGCGATGAAGGACCGCACCGAGTGATAGACAGCGGACAGGTCGACGGCGATCTGCCGGTCCCAGGACTCCTCCGAGGTCTCGTGCGCCGGCAGCACCTCGACGGTGAACGCATTGTTGTGCACCACGTCGATCCGGCCGTAGTGCGTCTCGACCGACTCGGCCAGTGCCGCCCAGCCGGTTGCGGTGCCCACATCGCAGCCCAACCCGACGGCAGCGCCGCCGGCATCGACGATCTCGGCGGACACCGCAGCTGCCCGGTCCTCGAGCAGATCGGCGACCAGCACCGAGGCACCCTCGGCGCCGAACCGGCGGGCGGTCGCCCGGCCGATCCCGGATCCGCCACCGGTGACGACCACCACCCGATCGACGAACCGTCGACCGGACAGCGCCGCTGACTGCTCGAATGTCATTGCTGCGTCACGGGTTCCAGCCGGTTGGCCACCGCGATCGCGCCATCCCTGGCCAGCGCGTCGATCCGGTCCGGCGAATATCCCAGTCGGCCGGACAACACGTCGGCGGTGTCCCCGCCCAGCTGGGGCGCGCCCCGACGGATCGAGGTCGGTGTCCCGGACATCCGGATCGGTACCCGTACCGTCCGCACCGGAGTTCCGCGGTAGTGCGGCTGACTGGTGAAGGTTCCGGTCGCCAGGATGTGCGGATCGGCCTGCAGGTCGTCGTAGTCGTAGACCGGTCCCACCCAGACGCCGCAGCGATCCATGATCGTCATCCACTCCGCGGTGGTCCGATCGCCGAACCGGTTGCGGATTCGAGCGTAGATCTGGTCCCGATGAGTGGTCGGTGCGCCGGGGTCGGTCAGTGACCGGAGCCAATCGTCGTCCAGCGCTTCGCCCAGGTTCGGCAGATAGCACATGGCCATCGTCAGCCAGCCGTCCGCCGTCCGGTACACCCCGTACGGCGCACCGATCGATGCGTGTGCCGAGTCCTCGGCGCTGCGGGTGGGACTGGCCCCGGAGTTCAGGAAGGTGACCAGCTCCTGCAGTTGCGCATCCAGCACCACTGACAGCATGTCGACCTGCACGTGCTGACCCACACCGGTGCGGCTCCTGGACTGCAATCCGGCAAGGATGCCGATGGCCGCCTGATACCCGGTCATTACGTCGGCGGCCCACAATGCGCCGGGAACCGGTGGATCGCCCTGCTTTCCGACCGCCCACATCGAGCCGCTGAAGCCCTGCATCACCAGATCCTGACCCGGTCGATCGCGGTAGGGCCCGTCGGGCCCGTAACCGGAGATCGAGCAGTAGACCAGCGCCGGATTGAGCTCGTGCAGCTGCGCATATCCGATGCCGAGCCGCTCGGCGGTGCCGGCCCGGAAATTCTGGATCAGCACATCGGCGCCGCGCACCAGATCACGCAGGACGGCCAGCCCTGCGGGGTCTTTCAGGTTGATCGCCACGCTGCGCTTGTTCCGGTTGACGGCCAGGAATGTCGAGGTCTCGCCCTCGACGACCACGTTTTGGAAACCGTGTGTCCGGTTGAACTCGCCCGATCCCGGCGGCTCGATCTTGAGCACATCGGCGCCGAGATCGCCCAGCCGGGTGGCGCACAGTGGCCCGGCCAGCATCTGGGTGATGTCCAGCACGGTGATGCCGGCCAACGCTCCGTCGGGGGTCTGCGAGCTGTCCGATGTGGTGGTGGGAGTGCCCACCGACGCCGGAAGATCGGTCGGCTGGGTCATGGATGAATTCCTCCCGTGCACATTGGTAGTATGAGATTACTAATGTGCCGAGAAGCTGTCAACGCAGCGTCTCACCCAGAGTTGACCACGCAGCTTCCCCAGGGGCGCTGTCGACGCTCCCGCTCAGGAAAGTGCGACTGCAGTCGGCTCCAGCGGATCCGGCAGGTCGGTGCCGGCGGACAGGAACCGATCGACCCCGGCGGCCGCCGACCGGCCCTCGGCGATGGCCCAGACGATCAACGACTGACCGCGTCCGGCGTCGCCGGCGACGAACACCCCGGGAACGTTGGTTGCATAGTCCCGGTCACGACCGACGACGCCGCGCTCGGTCATCTCGATCCCCAGACCATCCAGCAGGCCGGCGGTCTCCGGGCCGGTGAACCCCAGCGCGAGCAGTACCAGATCGGCCGGCAGATGGGCGTCGGTGCCCTGATCCGGAACGAATCCACCGGGGACCCTGGTGCCGGACACCAGGTTCAGCCCGGTGACGTGCCCGGCCACCCCTTCGAACGACGTCGAGTTGACGCCGAACACCCGCTCGCCGCCCTCCTCGTGCGCTGCGGACACCCGCAGCATCAGCGGATAGGTAGGCCACGGTGTCGAGGAATGCCTGGTCTCCGGCGGCTTGCCGTGGATGTCCAGTTGGGTGACCGATGCCGCTGCCTGACGCAGCGCGGTTCCGTAGCAATCGGCACCGGTGTCGCCGCCGCCGATGATCACCACATGCTTGCCTGCGGCGTCGATCTCGGTGGCCTCCAACGATCCTTCGGTGACCCGGTTGGCCTGCACCAGATAGTCCATCGCCAGATGGATCCCGTCGAGCTCCCGGCCCAGGACGCCGAGTTCACGGGCCACCGTGGCCCCGGTCGCCAGCACCATGGCGTCGAAGCCCTGCCGCAGATCGTCGATCGTCAGATCCACCCCGACATGGCAGTGGGTGATGAATCGGACCCCTTCAGCCGCCAGCTGTTGCAGCCGCCGGTCCAGCACCGTCGAGTCCATCTTGTATTCCGGGATGCCGTACCGCATCAGCCCGCCGAGCCGGCCGTCCCGCTCGAAAACGGTGACGCCATGACCGGCCCTGGCCAGCTGCTGGGCGGCGGCCAACCCGGCCGGCCCGGACCCGATGACGGCCACTGTGTGCCCGGTGGACAGCGACGGCGTCCGCGGTGCCAGCGCACCGGCCGCGATGGCCCGATCCGCGATCTGCTGCTCGACCACCTTGATCGCCACCGGGTCGTCACCGATCCCCAGAACGCAGGATCCCTCGCAGGGGGCAGGGCACAGCCGCCCGGTGAACTCGGGAAAATTGTTGGTCGCGTGCAGCCGCTCGGCGGCCTCGTCCCACCGACCGAGACGGACCAGCTCGTTCCACTCCGGGATGAGGTTTCCGAGCGGACATCCGTTGTGGCAGAACGGGACTCCGCAGTCCATGCAGCGCGCTGCCTGCTCCTTGGTGTCGGATTCGGAGAACGGCTGGTACACCTCGCTCCAGTCCTTCAGCCGCAGCGGGATCGGCCGTCGGGTCGGGGTCTTGCGGCCGTGCTTGAGGAAACCGTTCGGGTCAGCCACGGACGCTCTCCATGATCATCGTGTCGGCGTCGGCGCCCCGCCGATCGGCGTCGGCCCGGATCTCCAGCACCCGCTTGTAATCCCGGGGCATCACCCGCAGGAACCGGCCGGCCGACGACGGCCAGTCGGTCAGCAACTGGGCCGCGATCGTCGACCCGGTGTGGCCGGCATGCTGGTGGATCACCTCGCCGAGCCATGCGATCTCGTCGTCGGCCAACGGTTCCAGCTCCACCAGTTCGGCGTTGATCACCGCGGGATCAGGATCCAGCAGGTAGCCGACGCCGCCGCTCATGCCGGCGGCGACGTTCCGACCGGTGCTGCCCAGCACCACCACCCGGCCGCCGGTCATGTACTCGCAGGCGTGATCGCCGGCGCCTTCGCAGACCATCAGCGCGCCGGAGTTGCGGATCGCGAATCGCTCCCCCACCGTCCCGCGCAGGAACAGCTCACCTGAGGTAGCGCCGTAGCCGATGGTGTTGCCGGCGATCACCGCCGGCTCGGCGGAACAGTCGGTCGGGCTGCCGACCACCGGTCGTACCACGATCCGGCCACCGGACAGTCCCTTGCCGACATAGTCGTTGGCGTCACCCTGCAATTCGATGGCCACCCCGCTCGGCAGGAACGCACCCAGCGACTGGCCGGCAGTGCCGGTCAGCGAGACCACGATGGAGTTGTCGGGAAGACCGTCCGGGCCGAAGATCCTGGTCACTTCCGAACCCAGCATGGTGCCGACGGTGCGGTCGGTGTTGCGGACCGTCTCGGAGATCAGCACCGGGCTGCCGTCGGCGAGCGTGGTGGCGGCACCGGCGATCAGCGTGGCGTCCAGCGTGCGGGACATATCGTGCCGGATCGGCGCCGCGTTGTAGTGCGGCGAGTCGACGTCGGCGACCGCCAGCAACGGCGACAGGTCGATACCACCGGCCCGGTAGTGCTCGACGGCCGGACCGGTCTCCAGCAGCTCGGCGTGTCCGACCGCCTCGGTGATCGAATTGAATCCCAGCTGGGCCAGGTGGCCGCGGACCTGCTCGGCCAGGAACAGGAAGAAGGTCTCGACGAACTCCGGGGTTCCGGTGTAGCGCTCGCGCAGCGCCGGGTTCTGGGTGGCCACGCCGACCGGGCAGGTGTCCAGGTGACAGACCCGCATCATGATGCAGCCGGCCACCACCAGCGGCGCGGTGGAGAATCCGAACTCCTCGGCCCCGAGCAGGGTGGCAATCAGCACGTCCCGACCGGTCTTCAGGCCGCCGTCCACCTGCAACCGGATCTGGCTGCGCAATCCGTTGAGCCGCAGCGTCTGCTGGGCTTCGGCCAGTCCGAGTTCCCACGGCTGCCCGGCATGTTTGACCGAGGTGAGGTTGGCCGCGCCGGTGCCGCCGTCGTAGCCGGCCACGATGACGGTGTCCGCATGCGCCTTGGCCACCCCGGCCGCCACCGTGCCGACCCCTGGCTCGCTGACCAGCTTCACCGAGACCCTGGCGGCCGGATTGGCATTGCGTAGGTCGTGGATGAGCTGCTTGAGGTCCTCGATCGAATAGATGTCGTGGTGTGGTGGTGGCGAGATCAGCCCGACGCCGGTGGTGGCGTGCCGGGTGGCGGCGATCCACGGGTAGACCTTGTGGCCCGGAAGCTGGCCGCCCTCACCGGGTTTCGCGCCCTGAGCCATCTTGATCTGGATCTCTGCGGCGTTCACCAGGTAGGCGCTGGTCACGCCGAACCGGCCGGAGGCGACCTGCTTGATCGCCGACCTGCGGGCCGGATCCAGCAAGCGCTCGACGTCCTCGCCGCCCTCACCGGTGTTGGACTTGCCGCCCAACCGGTTCATCGCGATCGCCAACGTCTGGTGGGCCTCGATCGAGATCGAACCGTAGCTCATCGCGCCGGTGACGAACCGCTTGACGATGGCGTCCGCGGGTTCCACGTCCTCCAGCGGAATCGCCGGCCGTACACCGGTTCTCACCTGGAACAGTCCGCGCAGCGTGCCGCCGGCACTGGACAGCCCGTCCACCGTGTCGGTATAGCGGGCGAACACCGACTCCTGCTTGGACCGGGTCGCATGCTGCAGCAGATAGACGGTTTCCGGATTGAACAGGTGCAGTTCGCCCTCCCGACGCCACTGGTAGTCGCCGCCGGTGGCCAGTCCGCGGTGCTCCCTGGCTGTCTTGTTCGGCCCGTAGCCGACCGAGTGGCGGGCGGCCACGTCGGCGGCCAGCACATCGAGCCCCGAGCCGCCGGTGATCTGCGAGCTGCCGGAGAAGTACTCGGCCACCACATCGGCAGCCAACCCGAAGGTGGCGAACACCTGGGCGCCGGTATAGGAAGCGACGGTCGAGATACCCATCTTGCTCATCACCTTGAGCACGCCCTTGCCGAGGGCATAGATGGTGTTGCGCAGCGCCTTTCGCGGAGTGATGGCGCCCAGCAGGCCGGCGCCGGCCATGTCCTCGACGGTCTCCAGCAACAGGTAAGGGTTGATCGCGGCGGCGCCGTAGCCGAGCAGCAGCGCGATGTGGTGCACCTCGCGGGCATCACCGGTCTCGACCACCAGGCCCACCTGGGTGCGGGTCTTCATCCGGACCAGGTGCTGGTGCACCGCAGAGGTCAACAACAGCGAGGGGATCGGTGCCCTGGCTGCATCGGAATCCCGATCGGACAGGATCAGGATCCTGGCGCCGTCGGCGATGGCGTCATTCGCTTCGGCCCGACACCGCTCGATGGCCGCGGCCAGACCCGGACCACCGTCGGCCACCTCGTACAGGCCGGAGATCACCGCGGAGGCGAATCCCGGCATGTCCCCGTCGGAATTGATACCGACCAGTTTGGCCAGGTCGTCGTTGTCGATCGCCGGGAACGGCAGCGTCACCTGCCGGCAGGAGGCCGGTCCTGGATCCAACAGGTTATGTTCCGGTCCGATCACCCCGCCGAGCGAGGTGACGATGGATTCCCGGATGGCGTCCAGCGGCGGGTTCGTCACCTGCGCGAACAACTGGCTGAAGTAGTCGAACAACAGCCGCGGGCGCTCCGAGAGCACCGGCTCCGGAGTGTCGGTCCCCATCGACCCGACGGCCTCGACCGCGGTGGTCGCCATCGGGGTGATCAGCAGCCGCAACTCCTCCTCGGTGTAGCCGAAGACCTGCTGCCGGCGCAGCACCGCGTCGCGCGCCGCCACCACATGTTCGCGGGCCGGCAGGTTTTCCAGGCTGATGATGCCGGCATGTGCCCACTCGCCGTAAGGCTGCTCGCTGGCCAGTTCACCCTTGACCTCATCGTCGCCGATGATCCGGCCGGCGACGGTGTCGACCAGGAACATCCGACCCGGCTGCAACCGCCCACGGGCGATCACCCGCTCCGGCGGGATCGGCAGCACGCCCGCCTCGCTGGCCAGCACCACCACCCCGTCATCGGTCTGCCACCACCGACCGGGACGCAGCCCGTTGCGGTCCAGCACCGCACCGAGCAGTCGGCCGTCGGTGAAGGTGATGCAGGCCGGACCGTCCCACGGTTCCATCAGTGATCCGTGGAACTCGGCGAAGGCCCGGATCCGTGGATCCATCGTGGTGTTGTTCTCCCAGGCCTGCGGCGCCATCATCAGCACGGCATGCGGCAGCGAGCGACCGGCCAGATGCAACAGTTCGAGCACTTCGTCGAAGCTGGCCGAATCGCTACCGCCCGGCGTGCAAATCGGGAACACTCGCGCCAGGTCGCCGGGAATCAGATCGGTGGCCAGCAGCGCCTCGCGCGCCCGCATCCAGTTCCGGTTGCCGCGCACCGTGTTGATCTCGCCGTTGTGCGCGATGAAGCGGTACGGGTGGGCCAGCGGCCACGCCGGAAAGGTGTTGGTGGAGAACCGGGAGTGCACCACCGCGATGGCGCTGGTGGTGCGCTCATCGGTGATGTCCGGGAAGAACGCCGGCAGCTGTTCGGTGGTCAGCATGCCCTTGTAGACGACGGTGCGACTGGACAACGACGGGAAGTACACACCGACACCGGCAGCGGCCGTCTCGTGCTCGATCCGCTTTCGGGCCGGGAAGATCAGCCGGTCTAGGGCTAGCCCGTGCGGCCGCGTCGCGGCATCGGCCGGCACGGTCGGCGGAGCGGCCACGAACAACTGCTCGAACACCGGCATCACGTCCAACGCCATCTGTCCGACGCCGGCCGCTGCCGGCTCCGTCGGCACGGTGCGCCAGCCCAACAGCTGCAGGCCCTCCTCCGCCAGGATCTGCTCGACGATGGTCCTCGCGGTGGTCCGCTCCGCCTCGTCGGCCGGCAGGAACGCGTTGCCGACCGCGAACGCCTCACCGTCGGCCGCCGCGGGCACCGTCGGCAGGTCGAAGTCGGTGACGGCGCGCAGGAATACCGCCGGAACCTGGATCAGGATGCCGGCGCCGTCACCGACGGTCGGGTCCGCGCCGGCGGCGCCACGGTGGTCGAGGTTGATCAGCGCGGTGACGCCGTCCGCGACGATCCGATGGCTGCGACGGCCGCTGATGTCCGCGATTGCGGCCACCCCGCAGCCGTCGTGCTCGAAGGCCGGGTCGTAGAGGCCCTGGCGGGCCGGTATTGCCGAGAACTGCACCGCAGACCTCCGCATCGATTCGCAGCGCCGGGCAGCATTGCCCGACCGACGGCGCTCACCGTCCTGCGCCAAGGGCACAGTCGGTACAGGTGGTGGAGTACAGGGTCCGTGAGCGGCACGGGATTTTCGGCCGTCGGGGCGGACCGCGACAGGGAGAACAGACAGCGGGATCACCGCACGACGTCGTCCTACCCACAAGGGGTCATCAGGACGACGATGGCCTGATGTCCAGGACGTTACAGGACGTTGACGGACTGAAGGTCCGCCTGCAGATGTCGCGGCCGAAGGTGACCGGTAGATCCTGGCCACGCCAGATGGATGGGCGGGTGCGGCCCGCAGCAAGTAGGTGGACGCCCCCTGGTAGGTGGATGCCCCCCAGGTAGCGGGAAGCTGTCGCGACGCGCCGGAGACTTCCGGCGCGCCGCGACAGGATTCCGCTACCTGAGAGGGGGCTCAGGTTGCCGACGTCGAAGACGACGGCGCGGATCACCGGCATCGTCAGGGATTCTTGTCCGCGACGGCAGGGTCGGCCGCCGGTTGCCGGGCCGGCTCCGGATCGGCGGTGACGACCGGGTCGGCGTTGACATCGGTATCGGGCGTGACCTCGACGTCAAGTCCGGTGTCGGCTGATGTCCCGGTGACGGGAATGCCCTCGTCTACCGCATCCGCATCCGCGTCGGCATCGGCTGCGCTCTCGTCTGCTGCGGACTGCCTACGGTCCTGGTCACGGTCCGGGTCGCTGCGCCGCTCCGGACCTTCGACCGCTGCCGGGTCCTCCCGGCCGATCGTCCGGCGCCACAGCAGGAAGGCGATCGCCAACAGGAAGATCACGATCGACACCACGATGTTCACCCGCAGGCCGAACACCCTGGTGCGGGCCGGGTCGATGCGAAGAGCCTCGATCCAGGCCCGACCGGCTGTGTAGCCGGCAACGTAGAGCCCGAAGACCCGGCCGCCGCCGAGCCGGAACCGGCGATCGGCCCAGACGATCAGCGCGAGCACCAACAGGTTCCAGACCAGCTCGTAGAGGAATGTCGGATGATAGGTGCCGCAGAGCACCTCGGGGGTGGCCTTCAGGTAGTCGGTCGGGAACTCGGGAGCCGCGCCCGCCGCGGCGCACATCGTCTGGCTGCCGGCCACTCCGTCCGGTGTCCGCAGGAACACCTTGAGTCCCCATGGCAGAGTGGTCGGCGATCCGAACAACTCCTGGTTGAAGTAGTTCCCGAGCCGGCCGATCGCCTGCGCCAGCACCAATCCGGGCGCCAACGAGTCGACCACCGGCGCCATCGGCACCTTGTAGTGGCGGCAACCGAGCCAGATGCCGACGGCACCGAGAGCGACGGCCCCCCAGATGCCGAGGCCGCCTTCCCAGATGGCAAACGCCCGCCACGGGTTCCGGCCGGCACCGAAATACAGCTCGTGGTCGGTGATCACGTGGTAGAGCCGGCCACCGACCAACCCGAACGGGACGGCGAAGACGGCCAGGTCGGCGATCCGTCCCGGTCGTCCGCCGCGGGCGACGTAGCGCCGACTGCCCCAGACGACGCCGACGATGATCCCGACGATGATGAACAGTGCATAGGCACGCAGGGCGATCGGGCCGAGGTGCCAGACGCCCCGCGGCGGCGACGGGATCGAGGCCAGAAAGTACGTCACGCGGTGCTCTCCTGCGGGTGGGTTCCGGTCGAAATCGTTCGTCGGCGGACGCCGGCAGCCAGCTCGGCGGCCAAGCCTGTCACAGCCGCCTGGGCACCGTGGGTCGAGCCGGCCAACGAGACGAAAGCCGATCCGACGATCACCGCATCGGCATACTCGGCGATCTCGGCCGCCTGCTCGCCGGTGCGGACACCCAACCCGACGCCGATCGGCAGGTCGGTGACCTGTCGGCACCGGGCCACCAGCTCCGGCGCGCTGCTGGACACCTGATCGCGGACACCGGTGACGCCCATGGTGGACGCGGCATAGAGGAAACCGCAGCTACTGGCTGCGGTGAACTCGATCCGGTCCATCGGTGACAACGGTGCCACCAGGAAGATCGGCGCGATCGTCGCGGCATCGCATGCCGCGAGCCATGGAGCCGCTTCGTCGACGATCAGGTCCGGGGTGATCACCCCAGAACCGCCGGCGGACGCCAGGTCGGTTGCGAACCGCTCCATGCCGTAGGCCAGAACCGGATTGAAATAGGTCATCACCACCGCAGTACCGCCGGCATCGGCGACCGCCTGCACGGTGCCCAGGGTGTCGGTGATCCGGGTGCCGGCGGCCAGCGCCTGCTGCTGGGCCGCTTGGACCACCGGCCCGTCAATCACCGGATCGGAGAACGGCATGCCGATCTCGACCAGGTCGCAACCACTATCGATCATGGCGCGCAACAACTCTCGCGACCGCGGAATATCAGGGAATCCGGCCGGCAGATAGCCGATCAGGGCCGCCCGATTCTCCGAACGCGCGGTGGCGAAGATCTTCGCCAGGTCGCCCTCGCTCACAGTGCTCAATCGTTCGCTCGGGGTCGCTCCGCTCCTCGAACCTGCGCTCGTGCCTCGCTCCGGCCCTTCGCTGCTCACTCCGCCCGCGCTCACAGCTTGAACCACTTCATCGCGGTCTCCATGTCCTTATCCCCCCGGCCGGAGACGTTGATCAACACGATGCCGTCCGGGCCGAACTCGCGCGCCACCTTCGCGGCACCGGCGATCGCGTGGGCGGACTCGATCGCCGGAATGATGCCCTCGGTGCGGGACAGTAGCGCGAAGGCGTCCATCGCCTCGGTGTCGGTGATGGAGATGAACTCTGCCCGGCCGATCGACGCCAGGTGCGCATGTTCGGGACCGACCCCCGGATAGTCCAGCCCGGCCGAGATCGAGTGCGACTCGATGATCTGACCCTCGTCGTCCTGCAGCAAGTAGGACCGAGCGCCGTGCAGCACCCCGACCGTGCCGCCAGAGATGGTGGAGGCGTGCCGGTCGGTGTCGATCCCGTCGCCGCCGGCCTCGCAACCGATCAGTCGGACAGCCTTGTCGTCCAGGAACGCGTGGAAGGCGCCGATGGCGTTCGATCCGCCGCCCACGCAAGCCACCACGGCGTCCGGTAGTCGCCCGGTCAACGCCGACACCTGTTGCCGCGCTTCGAGTCCGATGATCCGCTGCAGGTCGCGGACGATCATCGGGAACGGGTGCGGACCGGCGGCGGTGCCGAAGATGTAGGAGGTGCTGGCGACGTTCGTCACCCAGTCCCGGAACGCCTCGTTGATGGCGTCCTTGAGGGTCGCCGATCCGGTGTCGACCGGGATCACCGTGGCGCCGAGCAGCTTCATCCTGGCGACGTTGAGGGCCTGTCGCTCGGTGTCCACCCGGCCCATGTAGATCGTGCAGTCCAGGCCCAGCAGGGCAGCGGCGGTCGCGGTGGCCACGCCGTGTTGGCCGGCGCCGGTCTCGGCGATGACCCGCTTCTTGCCCATCTTCCGGGTGAGCAGGGCTTGACCGATCACGTTGTTGATCTTGTGACTGCCGGTGTGGTTCAGATCCTCCCGCTTGAGCAGGATCCGGGCGCCGCCGAGCTGCTCGGTGAGCCGCAGCGCCTCGGTCAGCGGCGAGGGTCGGCCGGCATAGGTCTCGGCCAAATGGTCGAGGTCGCCGAGGAACTCCGGGTCGGATCGGGCCTTCTCGTAGGCATCGGCGATCTCGTCCAGCGCCGGCACCAGGGCCTCCGGCAGCCAGCGGCCACCCATCTCGCCGAAGTAGCCGCGGGCATCCGGATCGTGCGCGGTGCCGGTGAGTCCGTCGGACGGGCGAGGCAGGCCGTCCGGCCGTGGCCGTCGGCCGCTGGGAGCAGTCACGATCAGTGAGCCGGCCGCGGGCAGGACGGGTGGGAGCCGGCCGTGACCAGGTCAGCGACCGCGGACCGCGGATCGCCGCTGGTGACCAGGCCCTCGCCGACCAGCACGGCATCGGCGCCCGCGCCGGCGTAGGCCAGCAGGTCTGCGGTACCGCGCACTCCGGATTCCGCGATGGTGACGATCTCGCTGGGCAGTCCGGGGGCGATCCGGGCGAACATGTCTCGGTCGACGGTCAACGTCTTCAGGTCGCGAGCGTTGATGCCGATCACCTTCGCACCGGCCGCCAACGCCCGATCGGCCTCCGCCTCACTGTGCACCTCGACCAGGGCTGTCATGCCGAGGGATTCGATCCGCTCCAGCAGACCGTGCAGCACCGGCTGCTCCAGCGCGGCGACGATCAGCAGCACCATGTCGGCGCCGTGGGCGCGGGACTCGTGCACCTGGTAGGGGCTGAGGATGAAGTCCTTGCGCAACACCGGAATGTCCACCGCGGCCCGGACGGCGTCCAGATCTGCCAGTGAGCCACCGAACCGGCGTTGTTCGGTGAGTACCGAAATGGCCCGGGCACCGCCATCGGCGTAGACGGCGGCCAGCGCTGCCGGATCGGAGATGTCGGCCAGCGCACCGCGACTGGGGCTGGCCCGCTTCACCTCGGCGATCACCCCGACGCCCGGTGCCCACAGGATCGACAGCACCGGCCGGGCCGGCTGTGTGGCCTGCGCCATCGCCTTGACCTCGGCCAGTGGCACCGCGGCCTCGCGGGCGGCGAGATCTTCCCGTACACCCTCGATCAGGGCCTCGAGTACGTTCACCTGCTCGTCTCCCGCCGCTCCAGAGGTGCTGTAGCGGAAATCATCGTAACCGCGTCGCTGCTCACCGATGACCACCCGGGTGTGGGTCGGCGGTGGGATCGTCACCCACATCCAAGGACTTCCATAGGGCAGCCGCGTCGTCATCCGGGTTCGGTGTGGTCGACGGCAACCGTTCCGTCACGCTTGCGCTCGCTGCGTCGGCACTCGCTGCCCGGCGGCCGGTGGGGACACCATCGGGTCGACGGCCACGCTCGAACCGGCTGCCGATGCCACGGCCGGCGAATGCCCCGGCCGTCACCAATCCGCCGCCGACGAGTACCAGCAGACCGCCGGCGCCGGCGATCGCCGGCCCGAGCAGATTCCGCTCCCCACCGAGGATCCGTTCCAGCTGCGGGTGGGCGTCGGTGATCACAGCGGTCGGCAGACTGCGGGTGCCGACCACCGCTGCGATCACCGCGAGAACCCCGGCAACGGCCACCAGCAGCCCGATGATCCGGCGCACTGCACCGCGGGCCGCGGCCACCGCACCGATGCCGGCCACCGCGACCAGTGCGATCACCAGCAGCGCGGGAGCGGCCTGCCGTCCGGTGACGCCGGTGATCTGTTCGCCGAGCATCGGCTGCAGCCAGTGGGCTGTCCACCAGCGCGGCAGCGCGCCGCCGGCCACCGCCACTGCCCCCATCACCACCAGTGCCGGCGCTGCTGCCCGCGATCTCACCCCGACCCCGGGTCGTTCGGCGCCGTAATCAGGGCGCCGGCGGCCGCCGGTGGCAGGGTCCCGGCCGCCGCTCGCAGGGTGCCGGCCACCGCCGGTCGCAGGGTGCCGGCTGCCGCCACCGCCCGAAGGACCGCCGCGGCCTTGTTACGGCATTCGGCGTCCTCGCTGGCCGGCACCGAATCGGCGACCACGCCGGCGCCGGCCTGCACGTACGCCACCCCGTCGGCGACCAACGCGGTTCGGATGGTGATCGCGGTGTCGGCGTCGCCGGCGAAGTCCAGATAGCCGACGACACCGCCGTAGATGCCGCGGCGGGCGGGTTCCAGCTGATCGATGATCTGCATCGCCCGTGGCTTCGGTGCGCCGGACAGGGTGCCGGCCGGGAAGCAGGCCGTCAGGGCGTTGAAGGCGGTCCGGCCGGCCGCCAGCTGCCCGGTGACGGTGGAGACGATGTGCATCACGTGGCTGTACCGCTCAACGGTGAAGAACTCGGTGACCCGGACGCTGCCGGCCGCGCACACCCGACCGATGTCGTTGCGGCCCAGGTCGACCAACATCACGTGCTCGCTGCGTTCCTTCTCGTCGGCGAGCAGATCCTTGCCCAGCAATGCGTCGTCCTCGGCATCCACACCGCGGGGCCGGGTGCCGGCGATCGGATGCATCGTCACCTGGCCGTCCCGAACGGTGACCAGCGCCTCCGGCGACGATCCGACAATGCTGATCGGGTCGCCGGTGACCGGGGCCCCGGAGTCCTTCCGCCCGCCGGTCGCCGGCGTCGGCAGCTTCAACAGGTACATATACGGGCTGGGGTTGGTGGCCCGCAGCACCCGGTAGATGTCCAGCGGATGGGCGGCGGTCGGCGCATCGAATCGTTGCGAGAGGACGATCTGGAAGGCGTCGCCGGCCCGGATATGTTCCTTGGCGGTCTCCACAGCTGCGTGATAGTCGGTCTCGCTGGTCCTTCTGGTGTAGCCGCCGTCGGCGGCCGCGAAAGTGGCGGCCGGCAACGTCACCGGTGCGGCCAACGCCGCAGCCATCGCATCGAGACGGGCGAGCGCATCGGCATAGGCGTCGTCCTCCCTGGCATCGGAGTCGTCCCAGTTGATGGCGTTGGCGATCAGGGTGACGGTGCCCTCGTGGTGGTCCAGCGCGGCCAGGTCGGAGGCCAGCAGCATCACCAGCTCCGGCACCCGCATCTCGTTCGGCGGGCCGCCACCGTCGGTCTCGATGTGCTCCAGCCGGCGGACCACGTCATAGCCGAGGAAGCCGACCATCCCACCGGTCAGTGGAGGCAGCCCCGCGAGTGGCTCGGTGTGCAGACCGGACAACGTCCGGCGCAGCACCTCCAACGGGTCACCATCGGTCGGCAGACCGGCCGGTGGGCTGCCGATCCAGGTGGCGGCACCGTCGATCTCGCTCAGGGCTGCGACGCTGCGGGCACCGACGAAGCTCCACCGCGACCACGATCTGCCGTGTTCCGCGGACTCCAGCAGAAAGGTCCCCGGCCGATCGGCGGCCAGCGTCGCATACAACCCGACCGGGGTGACGGCGTCGGCGAGCAACGTGCGGGTCACCGGGATCACCCGACGGCCCTCGGCGGCCAGGCCGGCGAACTCCTCCCGGGTCGGGAACGTCTCGCCGAGCGGACGGGAGCTGGCGGGCATGGTCGGTCATTCTGCCCGGCAGCCGGCGACTTCCGACGTCAGGGGCCCAGCCGGTCTTGAACCACGGCTACCACGCCGGCTACCGGACAGTCGGTGCGGCTCGCGAATCCGCTCCCTTCTACCATTCTGCCGGTGCCGATCGACGAGCTGGAGCTGGAGCGGATCTGCGCTGTCGGCTGGCCGGGAACCGAGTCCGCGACGATCGGTGACTGGTTGCTCCGGGCCGGCCACGGCTTCACCCGTCGTGCGAATTCGGCGCTGCCACTGGGATCTGCCGGCGCCGACGTCGATCCTGCCATCGCTGCGGTCACCGCCTGGTATGCCGAGCGTGGTCTTCCGGCCGTCTTCCAACAGCCCACCGGTGCCGGCCTTCCGGCCGCCGTCACCGATCTCGACGACCACCTGGCGGCGACCGGCTGGTCGTTGGGCGACCAGGTGGCGGTGCTGGTGGCCGAACTCCCCGACGTGCTCGGCCGCTGCACCGACGGTCGCCGGCCGGCCGGGGCGCCGACGATCACGGTGGCGCCCGAACCCGACGCGGACTGGTTGTCGCTCAGTCGCTATCGGGGACAGCCGCTGCCGACCGCCGCGATCGAGGTGCTGCTGGCCGGGCCGGCGCCGACCTTCCTGTCGATGCGCAGGGACGGGGCGGTGATCGGGGTGGCCCGCGGGGTGGTTGCCGACGGCTGGCTGGGCGTCACCGCGGTGACGGTGGCCGAATCGGCCCGGCGATCGGGCGTCGGCACGGCAGTGTTGGCCGGGCTGCTGGGCTGGGCGGCCGACCACGGCGCCGGGTCGGTCTACCTGCAGACCGAACGCGGCAACGCACCGGCGCTGGCGCTGTACGGCCGGCTCGGCTTCACCGAGCACCACGGCTACCACTATCGGCTGGCGCCGGACTCTACGGTGAACCCGTGATGATCATTGTCCGGACCGCAGTGCGGACGTCGCCGCCGGCCGGTATCGATATCTGGCCGGGGTTGCGATGAGTCAGCCGATGGCCGACTGGCACGCACTTCCGGATGTGGTGTCGGCCCGTCGCCGAACCCTGAGGCTGTTGTCGGTGGCCCAGATCCTCGGTGGCATCGGCTCTGGTGCCGGACTCAGCGTCGGCATCCTACTGGCCGAGGAGGTCACCAGCTCCGAGGGATGGGCCGGACTGGCCCGCTCCGGCAGCACCATCGGAGCAGCCCTGTTCGCGATCCCGTTGGCCGCCATCGCGCTCCGGTACGGCCGCCGGGTCTCGCTGGGTGGTGGCTGGCTGCTGGCTGCGGCCGGATCACTGCTGTTGGTGGTGGCCGCCGAGACCACCGGCACGCTGGCCACCACGGTGCTGCTGATCGGGATGGTGCTGGCCGGCTGCGGCACGGCCGTCACCCTGCAAAGTCGTTTCGCCGCCACCGATCTCGCGTCCCCATCGCGCCGCTCGCGTGATCTGTCGCTGGTGGTCTGGTCGACCACGGTGGGGTCGGTGCTCGGTCCCAATCTCGGCGCTCCCGGGCAGGCGCTGGCCGATCGGTTCGTCATGCACGCATTCGCCGGACCGTTCGTGATCGCCACCGTGATGCAGATCCTGGCCGCCGGGCTGTTTCTGCTGCTCCGGCCGGATCCGTTGTTGTTGGCCGCCGCGAAACAGGGTCTGACGCCGACCCGGGCCGCCCCCGGTTCGACACCGCCACCGCGTCGCCGACTGACCGATGCGTTGACGACGGCGTGGAACGTTCCGACCGCCAGGGTCGCTCTGGTGTCCATCTGCTGTGCGCACACGGTGATGGTCGGGGTGATGACGATGACGCCGGTGCACATGGAACATCACGGAGCCACCGTCACCCTGGTCGGGCTGACGATCTCCCTGCACGTGCTGGGAATGTTCGGGCTGTCGCCGATCGTCGGCATCCTGTCCGACCGGTTCGGCCGGGTCCGGATGATCGCGGCCGGTTCGGCGCTGCTGTTGGTCGCCACCGCAGTGGCCGGCACCGCCGGCGGCTCCCCTGTGCGGGTGACCATCGGGCTGGTGTTGTTGGGAGCCGGCTGGTCGCTGAGCATGGTCGCCGCGTCGGCGCTGCTCACCGAGTCCGTGGCGCCGGCGGCCCGGACCAGGGTGCAGGGCGCCGCCGACGCCGCGATGAATGCCTGCGCGGCCATCGGCGCCGGGCTGTCCGGACCGCTGCTGGGCACCATCGGCTTCGGCGGACTGAACGTGCTGGCCGCTGCTGTGGTGGTGGCCGGCGCGCCGTTCGTGCTGGCTGGCCTGCGGCAGGCCGCCGATGCCGCCCGAGTGCCCGAGGGAGCCAGATGACCGACCCGCTCGCGGCGCCGGTGCTGTCCGACGACCCGGCACGAGTCGACCGAGATCGGCTGTGGGACTTCCTGTCCCGGGATGCCTACTGGGCCCGTTGGCGGTCCCGTGCCGACGTCGAGCAGCAACTGGCGTCGGCGTGGCGGATAGCCGGCGCCTATGACCGGGACTCGGGGGCAATGCTGGGATTCGCCCGGGCCATCTCCGACGGCGTCTCGCTGGCCTATCTCGCCGACGTCTTCGTGGTGCCCGCAGGCCGCCGCCGCGGCATCGGAAAAGCGTTGGTGCACTTCATGATCGATGAAGGTCCGGGTGTGGATTTCCGCTGGATGCTGCACACCGAGGACGCTCATGGACTGTATCGGCAGTTCGGTTTCGACCGACCGGATGCCAGCTACCTGGAGCGGCCATCCCGGCGCCCATCCGGCGCCGGCTGATCGCCACCCCGACCAGGCAGAGCACCCCGCCGGCCATCGCGAACGCCGTCGGCACCTCGCCCAGCACGATCCAGGACATCAGCACCACGATGGCCGGGACCGCCAAGGTCGTCGACGTCAACCGGCCGGCGGCGGTTCTGGTCAGCGCATAGGCCCACAGGGTGAACGCGATGGCGGTGGGAAACACTCCCAGGTACACCACCGCAGCGATCGATCCGCCGGGCGCTGCCGAGAACTCCCGCACCGCCTGCGGCAGGAACGGAGTCAGCACCACTGTTCCGACCGCGCAGCCGACCCAGGTCGCCGTCACCGCATCGACCGTCCGCAGGGCGATCTTCTGGGTGAGCACACCGGCCGCATACAACACCGCGGTCAGTACACCGAGCAGTATCCCGAGGCCGTCGCTGTGTCCACCGATGCCGCCGATCGCGATGATCGCCACCCCGGTGAAGGCGACGACGATGCCGATCACCAGCGGACGGGGAAAGCCCTCCGCCATGAACAGGCCGGCGGCGACCGCGACGAGGATCGGCGCGATGTTGACCAGCATGGCGGCCGTGCCGGCATCCAGGTGCCGCTCAGCGGCATTGAGGATCACCGTGTATCCGGCGAACCAGAGCACGCCGTAGCTGACCACCATGGCCAGCCCCTTGCCGCGCGGCAACGGTCGCCGGTAGCGCAGCGCGATGATCCCGAGAGCGACGGACCCGACAGTCAACCGGCCGAACGCCAGTGGACCCGGCGAGAACGTGTCGCCGACCGCTCGGATCGCGATGAAGGCGGACGCCCACAGCAGCAACACCGTGCCCACCGCTGCCGGCACCAGCCATGAACGTGATCCCGCCGCGGTTGTCATCACTCCACCATGGCCGCCATCAATCGACAGCACAAGCGAATGTTTCTTCATGAGAATTCAGTGCCACTGTATGGTCGGGCAATGCTGGATACTCACCGACTGCGCATCTTCCGGGCCGTCGTCGCCGCCGGATCCATCAACGGTGCAGCGAGCAGTCTCGGCTACACCCCGTCGGCGGTGAGTCAGCATCTGACGGCGCTTCAGCGGGAGACCGGCCTGACCCTGATCGAGCGCCGCGGCCGCGGCATCGAGCCGACGGCCGTCGGTCTCACCTTTGCTGCGGAATCCGGCTCCGTCCTGGACAGTCTGGCCGCACTGGAGTCGGTGGCCGGCGATCTTCGGGAAGGCCGAGTCGGCCGGTTGACGATGAGCTATTTCGCCTCGGCGGGCGCCGCTTGGATCCCACCGGTGGTGGCAAGCATCGCACAGGAGTTCCCGCTGCTGCGGTTCGATCTGCGACTGATCGAGCTGGCCGGCGAGAGCACCTACGTCCCGGATCTCGAAGTGTTCGTCGCCGAAGCCTCTGCCGCGTCGGCGACCAGCTGGGACGTCGCCGGGTATGACGTCTGGACGCTGCTCGAGGAGCCCTATGTGGTGGTGCTGCCGGCCGGCCATCGGCTGGCCGGCCGGGATCAGATCCCGGTCGCTGAGCTGCGCGATGAGCCATGGGTGGACAACGACTTCTCCCGCGGGCCGTGCCGTCAGGTGATGTTGAACGCCTGCGCCGCGGCGGGCTTCTCGCCCACCTTCCACGTGGAGACGCACGACTATCCGTCGGCCGTGGCGTTCGTCGCCGCCGGAATCGGGATCACCGTGCTACCCCGTCTCGGCGCCATCACCTTGCCGCCCGGCGTCAGCGCCATCCCGGTGGTGCATCCGGTGCCGACCCGACGGATCATGTTGCGGGTCAAGCGATCTGTCCGAGATCATCCCGCGGTGACCAGGGCGGTGGAGCTGTTGAACGAACGGGCCAGCACCACCGCAGCGTCAGACGACCGATTGACCCTGATCAGTTGATGGTACGGCTGGAGTCGAAACAGCTGTGGGTACCGGTGTGGCAGGCCGGGCCGTGCTGATCCACCAGCAGCAGCACCGCATCTCCGTCACAGTCGCGGCGTACCTGCAGCACCCGCTGGATGTTTCCGGACGTCTCGCCCTTGATCCAGTACTGCTGCCGGGACCGTGACCAGTAGGTGCCCCGTCCGGTGGCCAGGGTTCGCCGGAGAGCCTCGGCATCCATCCAGGCCACCATCAGCACCTCGCCGGTGTCGTGTTGTTGAGCGACCGCGCAGATCAGGCCGGAAGCGTCGTACCGCAAGGTGTCCGGGTCGAAATTTTCGGTCATCCCGCTGCCGCCGCGGTGAGCCGCACCGGGTGACCGTCGTCGGCCAATGCCTGCTTGACCTGACCGACGGTGAAGGTGCCGAAGTGGAACACCGACGCCGCCAGTACCGCATCGGCGCCGGACCGCACCGCCGCACAGAAATGCTCCAGGGTGCCGGCACCGCCGGAGGCGATGATCGGTACCCCGACCGTCGATCGGATCTGCTGCAGCATCGGCAGATCGAAGCCGCCCTTGGTGCCGTCGGCATCCATGCTGGTGAGCAGGATCTCGCCCGCCCCCGCCGCTTCGGCACGTCTTGCCCAGTCGACGGCGTCGATGCCGGTACCCCGTCGGCCACCGTGGGTGGTCACCTCGAACCCCGACGGGCAGCTTGACTCGGCCGCGCCACCGACCCGCCGGGCATCGATCGCCAGGACGACGCATTGCGAGCCGAACCGCTGCGCCGCCTCGGCCAGGAACTCCGGGCGGGCGACCGCCGCCGAGTTGATGGACACCTTGTCGGCGCCGGCGCGCAGCAACGCATCGATGTCCGCAACGGTGCGGACCCCGCCGCCGACCGTCAGCGGAATGAAGACCTGCTCGGCGGTCCGGGTGATCATCTGGTAGGCGCTGGCCCGATTGTCACTGGTGGCCGTGATGTCCAGGAAACACAGCTCGTCGGCGCCCGCTGCGTCATACAGCCCGGCCATCTCGACCGGATCGCCGGCGTCCACCAAGTCGACGAACTGCACGCCCTTGACCACCCGGCCCTCGGACACGTCGAGACACGGGATCACCCGCACGGCAACGCTCATCGGGCCATCCTACGAAGGTACCGGATCATGATTCGCCGACGGCCGCCGCCAGCGCATTGACGCCTCGGGTGACGGAGTCGGTCGCCGCCGGATAGCCGACGTCCAACGGGTGCGAGGTGAGCATCACCAGAATGCTGTCCTTGTTCTTGCCGATCAGGCCGGTGGTGTTCACCACCCGCCGGCCGTGCGATGTCCCCCAGCCCTGCTTGATCCACCAGGACGCCTTCGGCAATCCGTTCGGGATACCGAAGTACTGGTCGAAGCCGTCGGCAGCCCTCTCCTTCGCGCCACCGGTGCCGGTCAGGATCGGCCCCCGGACCGCCTCCGGTGCGTCGTCGAGGATGTATCGCCAGATCCGTGCCACATCGAGGGCATCGATCCGGGTGGAGCCCCAGGACTGCGGATTGTCCGGCGGCGACAGACTCGGCAGGTTGATCAGCGACTTGGTCCGGGTGACGATGCCGCCGCCGCCGTTGTGCACCCACAGGTCGCTGGCGATGTCGTCGTCGCTGAGCGACAGCATCCGGACCACCCGATCGGCGGTCCCGTCCGTGCTCTTGCCACTGCCCAACACGTCGATGGCGATCAGCAACTTCACCACCGACGCGGTCGGAAAGGTCTCGGTGCCGTTGTGGGAAGAAGTGCAGTGCGGTGCGTCCCGACTCACCATCACGATGCCGACCGCGACACCGGGATCGATGTGCTTCACCGCCTCGGAGCCCTCCTCGAGCGCTGCGTTCACCTGCTTGCTGCAGGAGGCGGTCGGCAGACCGTTGTCGAACTCCGGTCTGGAAGGGGTGGCGAGGGTCGAGGGGCTGGGTCGGGTGGACGCGGTCGACTTCGTGGGGCTCGAAGGCGGCCCAGATCGCGCGGTTGAGCGGGCTGGCGGCCGGGTCGCCGTCGGCCGAGGTGTAGAGGTCGCCTTTCGCGGGGTCGTCGCCGGTGACTTCGGCATCGCCATCTGCGCTGGTGCGCTGGTCCTGCCGGCGGCGGTCGAGCTCCTGGCGGGTATCGGGTCGGCCGAACCGGAAGTGTTCGGGCTGGCGCTGCAGCCGGCGAGCGGCAGGATGCAGACAGCGATGGCGGCGACAACCCGGTACACAGCTGGTTGCCTGGCGAACGGGCGACGCATGCAACTCCTCGACAGGACGACTGGGCGGACCGGGCGGACCGGGCGAGTTTACGTTCTCGCTGTGTGGGCCGGAGCAGATCGGTCCTCTCCGTTGGCCGCCCGCTCATATCGGGGTTAGCGTGAGGTGCGGCGAACAGGAACGCCGGATGTCCGCTCGAAGAGGCTCAGCCTCCCTGCAGCAGTCACCGATTCGTCGACCGACCTCCTTTCGGCCCGACCCGCGGACCCGGGCTCGACGAAAGGGGGCCGTGATGGCCAGCTGTCTGCCCGACAATCCCTCGATCGAGAAGATCAGGGCCGACGCCCGCCGACTGCAGCGGGCGGTGCGGATCAGCGACCCGGCGGCGATCGCCCTACTGCAGCGCTGGCATCCGCACCCGACTTCCGTTGCCACGGTAGACTTTCCGCTGAATGCGGCCCAACTCACCGTTGCCCGCCGGTACGGCTTCGCCGGCTGGCCGGCACTGGTCCACTACCTGCAGCTGGCCGCCGACCTCAGTCGGGATCCGGCCGATGCCGACGACGCCGTGCTGACGCCGGTCGACCGGTTCTGTGCACTGGCGTGTCTGCGTTACGACCAGCGGGACGAGCCACCGCGCTGGACCGCAGCTGCCGAGCTGCTGGCCGAGAATCCTGCACTGCCGGATACCCACATCTGGGCGGCGGCCGCCGCACACGACTTACCGGCAGTGCAGCGGATGCTGACAGTCGATTCGGCGCTGGCCGATGTCGAGGGCGGGCCGCACCGCTGGACGCCGTTGATGTATCTGACCTACTCCCGATTGCTCGCCGCACCGGCGGTCGTCGCCGACGGCGCCACCGAACGAGCCGTGCTGGCGGTCGCCAGCGCCTTGCTGGATGCCGGCGCGGACCCGAACGCCGGCTACCTGTGGTGCGGACTGTCCACCCCGTTCACTGCGCTGACCGGCGCCCTCGGCGAAGGCGAGCAGGGACCCGGCAGACAACCCCGGCACCCGCACTCGGTGGCGCTGGCGCGACTACTGCTGCAACGCGGTGCCGACGCCAACGACGGGCAAGCCCTCTACAACCGGATGTTCACCATCGGTGTCGAGCACCTGGAGATCCTTTTCGAGTTTGGGCTCGGAACCGGTGACGGCGGCCCGTGGCGGCGCCGGCTGGGCGACGCCATGGAGTCCCCGGCTCAGATGCTTCGCCGCCAGCTGGACTGGGCGATCGACCACCAGATGACCTCACGTGTGCAGCTGCTGGTGCAACACGGGATCGACCTGATCACGCCGTCCGGCGACGGGCTCATCCCTCGCGATCGGATCCGGCAGCAGGATTGGCAGGTAGCGCTGGCCGGTGATCGGGATCGGAACCCGGATCTGATCCATCGGGCGCCGGATGCCGCAGCTGTCGCCCGGATCGCCGGGGCCGGCTTTGACGTAAATGCCGAGAAAGACGGTCGCACCACGCTGCACCAGGCGGCGTGGGACGGCGACACCGACCAGATCCGCGCGCTGTTGGCGGCCGGCGCCGATCCGACCCTCCTCGATCACGAGCATTCCGGGACCCCGCTGAACTGGGCCGAATACGCCTACCAGCCCGAGGCGACCGCGCTGCTCCACGACTTCACCCCGCCGCAGGCGGGTCACTGATTCACCGTATTACCCGGCGGCCCGACGCGGTTCGGCGCTGGAACCTGCGAGGCTGACAGTGCGACTCAGAGCGCGGAGAGCTCCCTGGTGAGATCGTCCAGTCCGAGCGCTCCGAGCGACAGGCCGGCCATGTGCCAGGCCTTCAGGTCGAACGTCTCACCGCGGGCTTCATGGGCCGACCGGGCAGCCTCGCGGCCGGCCAGCCAGGCCCGTTCACCGAGCTTGTAGCTGATCGCCTGGCCCGGCCAGCCGAGGTAGCGGACGATCTCGGAGTCGATGAAGTCTTTCGGCCGGCCGGAATGAGCGGCAAAGAACTCGGTGGCGAGTTCCGGTGTCCATTGCTGGCCGGGTCCGATCGGTGAATCGTCGGGGATGACGAGACCCAGATGCATACCGAGGTCGACGACCACCCGCACCGCTCGCATCATCTGGCAGTCCAGGTAACCCATCCGCGCTTCGGTGTCCAGATAGCCCAACTCGTCCATCAGCCGCTCGGCGTACAACGCCCAGCCCTCGGTGGCGCCGCTGGACGAGCCGAGCGATGTCTGATAGATCGACAGTTGCGGCGCCACGTGCACCCACTGGGCCAGCTGCAGATGGTGGCCGGGCACGCCTTCGTGGTACCAGGTGCTGACCAGGTCGTAGACGGGAAAGCTGGTGCGCCCCATGGTCGGCAGCCAGGTGCGGCCCGGTCGGGCGAAGTCGATCGACGGCCGGGTGTAGTACGGGGCTGCGGCACTTCCTGCCGGGGCGATCATCGCTTCGACGGTCTTGATCGGCTCGGCGATGTCGAAGTGGGTGCCGTCCAGGTCGGTGATCGCGGTGTCCATCATTTGTTGCAGCCAGACCCGCACCTCCTCGACGCCCTCGATCAGGGTGCCGTGGGAGTCCAGGTGCCTCATGGCCTGCACCGGGGTGGATCCGGGCAGGATCTGGTCGGCGCAGTCGTGCATCTCGGCATTGATCCGGCGGAACTCCTGCCAGCCCCAGGCGTAGGTCGCCGCCAGGTCGAGGTCGGCGCCCATCCAGCGACGCGCGTTCAGCCGGTAGCGCTCGGCACCGACCGCATCCGGAGTGCCGGCGGACGCCGGCAGATAACTGTCGGCGATCCAGGCCCGCAGGTCGGCCACTGCCGCCGCCGCGGCGTCGGCCGCCGCCGTCAGCTCGCCGGCCTGAGCTGCCGGACCGGCCCCCACGAAATCGTGGAACCAGGTGCGGCCGGGTCCGCCGGCGACCCAGTCGTCCAGTTGCTGCAGGGTGGTTTCGGCCTGCAGCGGGGCGGCGAACAAGCCCTGCCGGCGGCCCTCGTCGAGTGCCTGCACGTAGGAGTCGTAGGACGGGCCGAACTTCGCCATCCGCCGTCCGATGCATGCCCAGTCGTCATCGGTGGTGGTCGGCATCATGGTGAACAGCGACCGCGCCTGCTGAACCGGTCCGGCGATGTTGCGCATGGCGCGCAAGTGTTCTCCCGACTCGGATGCCTCGAGGGCTACGCCGAGTCGATCGCGCAGCAGCGTTGCGCAGCGCAACTCCGCAGGTGGCAGACCGGCGGCACCGGCCGCGTCTTCGATGCTGTCGATGTCGATCAACACCTGGCGGGCCAGCTGGTCCTTCTGCTGCTGCCCAGCCGGCGAGTAGTCCGGCATCCGGTCGTCGGGCTGCAGCAGACCGAGGCTGGTGGCCACCGAGGTGTCCAGCTCGGCGCTGTCCCGGACGTACCGGTCTGCCCGCTGCCGGACGGTGAGATTCTCGGATTGCGTCATGCGACGGCCGCCAATGCTTGTTGGAGGGTGAAAGACCCTGCGTACAGGGCCTTTCCGATGATGGAGCCCTCGACGCCGATGTGCTGCAGCGCGGCCAACTCGACCAGATCGGCCAGCGAGGACACCCCGCCGGATGCCACCACCGGTGCGTCGGTGGCGGCGCAGACCTGTTGCAGCAGTTCGATGTTCGGTCCGCGTAGGGTGCCGTCCTTGGTGACGTCGGTCAGCACATAGCGCGCACAGCCCTGGGCATCCAGCCGGGCCAGCACCTCCCACAGATCGCCGCCGTCCCGTGTCCAGCCGCGGGCCGCCAAGGTGCTACCGCGGACGTCCAGGCCGATCGCCACCCGATCGCCGAACCGGGTGATCGCCGAGGCGCACCACTGCGGATCCTCCAGGGCGGCGGTACCGATGTTCACCCGGGTACAGCCGGTGGCCAGCGCCGCCTGCAGGGTTGCATCGTCGCGGATCCCGCCGGACAGTTCGACCTTCACCTCCAGCGCGCCGACCACCTGCGCCAACAGCTCGGCATTCGAGCCGCGACCGAAAGCGGCGTCCAGGTCGACCAGATGGATCCACTCGGCGCCGGCGCTCTGCCAGGCCAACGCGGCGGCCAGCGGCGAACCGTAGTCGGTTTCGGTGCCTGCTTTGCCCTGCACCAGCCGGACAGCCTGGCCGCCGGCGACGTCGACGGCCGGAAGAAGTTCGAAGGTCACCGGACCAGCCTAGCCAGCGGGTCTGATCAGTTCTGCGGCCTGTCCGAGGGCGCCGATCTCAGCATCGGTCATCGTCGGATTGCTCGACCGCATCGCCACCGCGGCCGCCAGATCGTCCTGGCTGAACGGATCGGCCTCGGTCAGCAGGGCGTCGATGATCGGCGACACCGCGTCCTGGAAGGGGCCCGGTAGAACGGCGAGCTGGGCCAGGATCAGCGCCGACAACGCGGTGTCGACACCGGCGGGACCGAAGTCGGCGTTGCTCCAGTCGATCACCACCGGGCCGTGCGGCGACAGCAGGACGTTCTCCGGGTGCAGGTCCAGGTGCCGGATCCGGTGTCCGGTCGGCGTCCCGGCTGGTACCGGCAGGCCGTGCAGGGTCCGCAACAGCTCAGCCAACTGTCGACCGATGGTGGGTGCGTCGATGGCGCCGGCCAGCAGTTCGGTGACCATGGTGCGGCCGTCGACCCGCTCCATCACCATCTCGGGCCCGGCAACCCAGAACACTCGCGGTACCGGAAACCCTTGTGCTCTGGCCCATTCCATCATCTCGGCCTGTCGTTTGCAGCGATAGCCCGGGTCGCGGCAGCGCCGCAGGATCCGGTCATCACCCAGGGCGAACACATTGGCGTCCCGGCCGGCGGCGATGAGCGAACCCACCGGTTCCGCTGCCATCACCGGTGGTCCTCGTCGGTCAACAAGAGCCTGGTCCAGGCATCGGTCAGCCAGGTCCGGAAACGCTCGGGCGTCCACCCACGTTCGGACACCAGCAGTACCCAATACTCGGCGGAGTTCATACTCCAGACGATGTCGGCCACATCGGCGTCGGACAGGTCCTTCCGTAGGGTGCCGGTGGCCCGCAGATCCGCCGCGAACAGCCGCATGTTGGCGGCTCGTCGTTCGCTGATCGTCGCCCAGAGATCGGCGCATCCCTGATCGGTAGCGGCCGCGGTGCGCAGCGCCAGGAAGATGGGAGCAAGCCGCCGTTGGATCGCGGTGAGCGCGGTCGCATAGATGCCGATCTTTTCGGCTGCGGTCGGCGCCGTCCGGATGGCCGACACATAGTCGCGGTGCTCGGCCGGGATCGCCGTGTCGGACCCGGAGATCGCCGTCTCGATCAGTTCACGCAGGACTACCGGTTTACGGCCGACGGTGGCGTAGACGGTGTCCGCGGCAACACCGGCCCGGTTCGCGATCATCGCGACGGTGGTGCCGACATATCCCCTGGACAGGAACAACTCTCGCGCGGCGTCCAACACCGTCGCTCGGGTGGCAGCAGCCTGATCTGTGCGTACGGCGGACCGGTAGCGCCGGACCGGCGGAGCGTGACCCTTGACAGTTCGGTCGACCACTTCTACGCTCCCAACATTCATCCGAAGCTATTTCGGACCAATACTATCAGGAGGCCGTCATGGTCTACGCATACATCCAGGATGTCCCCATCGACCAAGAGTTGTACCGTCGGATCATCGACCAACTGGGTCCGGAACCGTTGGCCGGCTCGCTGCTACATCTGTGTGTGCGCCGAGCGGACGGTGGGCTGCGGTACATCGACGTGTGGCAGTCGGAGGAGGCCTGCGAGCAGGCGTTCGACGACCGGATCCATCCGGCTGTGGACGCGGCGTTCGGCGGCCGCCGGCCAGGTGAACCGGCGGTCGACCGGCTCGACGTGCTGCACGCCAGCGGCTCCGCCCTGGCCGGTTCGGTAGGAGCCTGAGCGGCTTATCGGGCTCGCCCGTCGTTCGGCCGGCACCAGTAGGCCATCGGGCCGTCGCCGATCCGGGCGATCACCAGGGTGGCGGCTGTCCGGGTGTCCGTGCTCATCGCTGGCCGGAGGCGGCGACGCAGCTCGTCGGGAATCACCGGCGTCCCCCGCTGTTTGATCTCCAGCGTGCCCACCCGGTCCCGGCGCAGCCAACCGGCGACGGTGCGCTCGCGGTACCGCGCGCAGTCCAGTACCCGGAATGCTCGCGTCCCCGGCGGCGGTTCGTCACCGCTGAGATAGGCCAGGTGCGGGTCCAGTAGATGCAGTCGGTGCCGGGCGCCGAACTGCCGGACCAGATGGGCCCGGACCACCGCTGCGTCCGGGTCGACGATCCACCGGTCGACTGCGGCGGCGGCTGTCGCGGCGCCGCCGTCGTCGTCGAGATCGGTGACGCCCCAGAGAGTTCCGTCGCTGGCCAGCACGCTCGCCCGGCGCCGGATGCCGCCGTCGGCCAGCTGCTCAGGCCAGAGCACCGCCTCCCGGACGGTGCCGTCCAGCGAGACGATCTCGGTTTCGCCCGGTCGGGCCAGCGCGTCGTAGTCGATGCCGGGCGGCAGCCGCAGCACCGCTGGCCGTCTTCGATGGGCATCGTCCAGTTCGGCCACCGACGGCACCGTGTCGACGGTGGTGATCCGCCGACCTGCCGACCTCCTGGCCGGATCGGCATAGGGCAGCAGGCCCCCGGACGTCCGGGCCAGCGCATCGGCCCGCACCAACGAGACGTCGGAGACATTCACCGCGGCCATCGTCAGCCGGACCGGATCGAGATCCGACCCCAGCACCGGCTGGCAGCGGGCCTGCGTCAGCGCTGCCAGGTCGGTGCCGATCGAACAGGTCAGGTCGTGCACGCCGGTCCCGGTTGTCGCCATCCGGCCGGCCCGGTGGACGGCCACCGGCCAGGGACTGGCTTGCTGCAGGGCCTCATCGGTGAACAGCCAACCGCCGGCCCGCTCCCCCAGCTTGCCGACGGCCCGGCGGCGCAGCCGAACGGTCTCGATCACGGCCCCTGTTCGGTCGCCGGCGAACTTCTTGGCGGTGGACACATCGGTCAGCAGGGTGGCGTCGGACAGCGTCAGCTTCGCCGCCTCGGACAGGGCGTCGACCCCGGCAGCAGACCTCAGGTAGCGGACGTCATCCAGCGTGAAGCCGTAGGCCATCGCGGTCAGCGACCGATGAAGGTGGCCTTGCCGGGGCCGTCGCTGACGAAGCTGTGCATACCGATCTTCTGATCCTCGCTGCCGAAGACGGCGGCGAACGCCGAGCCCTCGATCCGCAGACCGGTTGCCAGGTCGGTGTCCAGCCCGTCGTCGATCGCCTGCTTGGCCAACCCCAGCGCCACCGTCGCGCCGGACGCCAACTTCCCGGCCCAGCTCATCGCCTCGTCGAACACCGCATCGTCCGGCACCATCCGGGATGCCAACCCCATCGCCACTGCCGCTTCGGCCTTCACCGGCAGCCCGGAGAAGATCATCTCCTTGGCTCTGGTCACCCCGATCAACCGCGGAAGCCGTTGCGTGCCACCGGCTCCGGGGATTACCCCGAGTGTCAATTCCGGGAGGCCGACCACCGCCGACTCGCCGACCAGCCGGAAATCGGCGGCCAGCGCCAGCTCGAATCCGCCGCCCAGCGAATATCCGGTGATGGCGGCGATCACCGGTTTGCGGATCCTGGCGACCGCGTCGCAGGCATCGGCCAGCCCGCGGCCGTAGCCGGCAATCTCTCGCGGACCCATGTCCGCCATTTCCTTGATGTCGGCGCCGGCCGCGAAGGCCCGCTGGCTGCCGCGCACCACCACCGCCCGGACGGCTGGATCGCGATCGGCCAGCACCGCCGCCGACCTGATCTGAGCATGCATGGCGGCGTTGATCGCGTTCACCGGCGGTCGATCCAGTCGGATCACTCCGACGGCGCCGTCGATCTCCAGGTGCACGAGTTCAGCCATCTCCGTTCCCTTCCTCAGCGAACCGCGTGCGCGAAATAGCGCCCGTCCCTGGTCTGCAGATCCAACGCCATCCCGAAGGTTTCGGACAGCGCCTCCGCGGTGAGCGTCTCGGCGACCGGTCCGGTGGCCACGATCCGTCCCTCCCGCAGCAGCAGCACATGGGAGAACGCGGTCGGGATCTCTTCGACGTGGTGCGTCACCAGCACCGTCGCCGGGGCCGCCGGATCCTCGGCCAGTACCGACAGTCTGGCCAGCAGATCCTCCCGACCGCCGAGGTCCAATCCGGCGGCCGGCTCGTCCAGCAGCAGCAGCTCGGGATCGGTCATCAATGCCCGGGCCGCCAGCGCCCGCTTGCGTTCGCCCTCTGACAGCGTCCCGAACTGCCGATCGGCCAGGCCGATCATGCCCATCGCAGTCAGGAGTTCGGCGGCCCGGTCGAAATCCAGCTCGTCGTATCGCTCCCGCCAACGGCCGAGCACGCCGTAGCCGGCTGACACCACCACATCCACCACCTTCTCCATCGGCGGTACCCGGTTCGCCAGGGCGGCCGACGACAGACCGATCAGCGGCCTGATGTCGGCCAGCGACACCGCACCGAGTCGGGCACCGAGCACGTGTGCCCGGCCGGTGGTCGGGTGCATCTGGGCGGCGGCGATCTGCAGCATGGTGGTCTTGCCGGCACCGTTGGGGCCGAGGATCACCCATCGTTCGTCGGCGCCCACATTCCAACGCACCGAGTCCAGCAACACCGCCTCACCCCGGCGGACGGTCACGTCGAAAAGGTGAATGACAGAGTCGGGGCCCGGATGGATCGCCAGCTTCATAGTTGCCGCCACCGGGCCATTGTTCCGCACGCAGCGGGTGGCACCGGTGGCGGGACTCGCCCGACCGCCCGCCGAGCCGACGACGGCGATCAGTGACAATGCTGCGAATGATGCAGCAGCGTCCGCAGCACGCACCGGCCGGCCCATCGACTTTTCCGGGGCGCCCGTTCCCGCTCGGCGCCACCCCGATTGCCGGTGGCACCAATTTCTCGGTGGTCGCCGACGGTGTCCCCGGAGATGCCGGTGCGGTGGTGCTCTGTCTGGTCGACGCGGCCGGCGAGGAGCGCCGCTGGGAGATGCGCGATCTGACCCACGGCTGCTGGCATGCTTTCGTCCCGGGTGTCGGCGCCGGCCAGCGGTACGGCTATCGGGTGGCCGCGCACGACCGGGCGAAGATCCTGCTCGACCCGTATGCCCGGCGGCTGGACACCACCCACTACGACCTGATGGCCGCTTCCGGCGCCAGCGCCGACACCGGCGGATCCGTGCCGTTGGGCATCGTCACTGCGCCGCTGCGAGCCACCGGACCGCGACCCGATGTGCCGTGGGAACACACGGTGATCTACGAGGCGCACGTCAAAGGTCTGACGGCCGGCCATCCCGACGTGCCAGCAGAGCTGCGCGGAACCTTTACCGGGGTGGCGCATCCGGCGGTGATCCGGCATCTGCAGCAGTTGGGTGTGACCACCCTGCAACTGTTGCCGGTGCAGGCGTTCGCCTCCGAACCAGGTCTGGTGGCCACCGGTCGGCACAACTACTGGGGTTACTCGACGCTGGGCTATTTCGCACCGCATCCCGGCTACGCTGCCCGACCCGGAAGGGAGATCGACGAGTTCGTCGCAATGGTCGATGCTCTGCACGAGTCCGGCATCGAACTGGTCCTCGACGTTGTCTACAACCACACCTGCGAAGGACATCCGACGGCACCGATCACCTTGTCCTGGCGCGGCCTGTCGCCGAGCAGCTACTACCTGCCCGACTCGACGGACCTCACCGGATGCGGGAACACCGTCAACTGCGGGCCACTGCCGACGGTGCGGATGGTCACCGATTCGTTGCGTTACTGGGCCGGCGAACTCGGTGTCGACGGCTTCCGCTTCGATCTCGCCCCGGTGCTCGGCCGACCCGACGGTTCGGCGTTCGACCCGGCGGCGACCCTGCTGACGGCCATTGCTGCTGATCCGTTGTTGGCCACCCGTAAGCTGATCGCCGAACCCTGGGATGCCACCGGCGAGGGCTATGCGGTCGGCAGATTCGGTGTCGACTGGGCCGAGTGGAACGACCGGTTCCGCGATGACGTCCGAGACTTCTGGCGGGGCACCGGCAAGGTGTCGGAGCTGGCGTCCCGGCTGACCGGCTCGCAGGACCGGTTCGGCGACGGCCGGCGACCGTGGGCATCGGTCAATTTTGTGACGGCGCACGACGGTTTCACGTTACGAGACTTGGTGTCCTACCAGAACAAACACAACGAGGCCAACGGTGAGCACAACGCCGACGGCACCACCAACCACCGTTCGGACAACCACGGTGTCGAGGGCGAGACCGACGACCCGGAGATTCGCCGGGTCCGGCTGCGGCAGGCACGCAACATCGCCGCCACCCTGCTGTTGGCCACCGGCACCCCGATGATCTCCATGGGTGACGAGCGATGGCGCACCCAGCTCGGCAACAACAACGCCTACTGCCAGGACAACGAAATCAGCTGGCTGGACTGGACCGATGGTCCGGGTGGCGCTGCCGAGCCGGTCGGGATGCTGGCGTTCTTCCGGCGCACCCTGGAGATTCGGCTGCGCGCGGTCGCTTTGCACCAGGGCGAGTTCTTCGTCGGCCAGCAGGGGGGCGAGGCCGACCGGCCGATGTCGGCAGACCTGGTGTGGTTCAACGAATCCGGTAGCCGGATGACCGAGGAGCAGTGGAACGATCCGCACCGCCGCACCCTGCTGATGTGGGTGAACGGCGCCGGCGTCACCGGACACGGTCCACATGGTGAGGTGCAGACCGACCACTCCTGGCTGTTGGTGCTGCACGCCGGCTCCCAGGATGCGGAGGTGTCGCTGCCGGACGGCAAGTTCGGCACCGCCTACATCCCTACGATCGACACCTCCTTCGTCGACGGCGCGCCGGTTGACGATCGGCCACTGGCCGCCGACATGGACATCACCGTGCCGGCCCGCACCGTCCAGCTGCTGCGGGTGGTTCGCCCCGGCATCGGCTGACTGCGGGCCGGAGCGCGGTCAGGCGGTGGTGACCAACCCCATCTCGGCCGGCGAAGCCAGCATCGGATTCCGCGGGATCACCCGCACCGTGTAACCGATCGCACCGGACCGTTCCAGCGCGATCGCCGCCTGAAACCGATGACCTTCACCATTGCCGACGAACTGCATGTCGGTGATCTCGATGTTGGACAACGCTTCGAACTCGTCGACGGTGCCGGTGACCACCTGTACCTGCACATCGTCCTCGGTGAGTCCGCCGAGTTCCAGGTAGGCACGCAGTGTCATCACGTTGCCCAGTGAGGGCTCATGCCCGATGCCCGATGCATCTACGTGCGCCACCCTGACCTGTGGCCAGGCAGCTCGGACAAAGTCCTTCCAGGCCGTGAAGACCTTGGCCTGTACCGGATCCGAAGTCAGCGTCCGAGCCGACACCGACGCCGGGCCGTAGTAGCCGTTGACGTAGTCCCGAACCATTCTGGTGGCCTGCACCCGCGGTCCGAGGTAGGACAGGGTGTGCCGGATCATGTCCACCCAGCCGTCCGGTCGATCGTCGGCTCCGCGGTCGTAGAACGACGGCACGACCCGCGACTCGATCAGTTCGTACAGCGCGGTCGCCTCCAGATCGTCCCGGCGGGTCTCGTCGTCCACCCCGGCGCTGGGTATGGTCCAACCGTCCCGCCCGTCGTACAACTCGTCCCACCAACCGTCGGAGATCGACAGGTTCAGCACTCCGTTCAGCGCGGCCTTCATGCCGGAGGTGCCGGAGGCCTCCTGCGGCCGGATCGGGTTGTTCAACCAGACATCGGCGCCGGCACACAACACGGCCGCCATGCCCATGTCGTAGTCCGCCAGGAAGACGATGCGATGGCGGATCTCCGGGTCGTCGGCGAACTTGACCATCTCCTGCATGAACCGCTTGCCGCCGTCATCCGCCGGGTGGGCTTTGCCCGCGATCACCAGCTGGATCGGGCGCTCCGGATCCAGCAATAACTTCTTCAGTCGCAGAGGATTTCGCAACATCAGGGTGAGCCGTTTGTAGGTGGACACCCGCCGCGCGAAACCGATTGTCAGGATCGACGGATCAAGGATCGAACTGGTCCACCCCAGTTCTGCCTGGCTGGCGCCGCGCTGCAGCCAAGATTTGCGGGCGGTGTCCCGGGCCATGTCCACCAGCCTGCTGCGCAGGGTGTTGCGTAACGACCACAGCCGGCCGTTGTCCACCCGATCGCCGGCCGGCCATTCGTCGGCCGATGCCAGGTCCTGCCACTCGGCCATATCGCCTGCCACGTCATACATCTCGCGGGCCGCCCAGGTGGGCAGGTGGACACCGTTCGTCACCGATCCGATCGGCACCTCGTCCGGCGAGAAGCCCGGATACAGCGGCGCGAACATCTCCCGGCTGACCACCCCGTGCAGCTTCGCCACACCGTTGGCGCGCTGTGCCAGCCGCAATCCCATGTGCGCCATGTTGAATCGATCCGGATCGTCCTCCGCGCCGAGCGCCAGCACGTCTTCGATCTGCAGGCCGGGCAGCATCTGGCTGGCGCCGTCGGCGTCGGCGTCCAAGAAGTGCCGCAGCAATTCGGTCGGGAACCGGTCGATGCCGGCCGGCACCGGGGTATGGGTGGTGAAGATCGTGCCGGCCCGGACAACGGTGAGCGCTTCGGCGAATGACAGACCTTCGGTGTCCTGCAGAGTGCGGATCCGTTCCAGACCGAGAAAGCCGGCGTGCCCCTCATTCATGTGGAATACCTCGGGCTGCGGCCGGCCGTCCACCTCGGTGAAGGCCCGGACGGCCCGGACGCCGCCGATGCCGAGCAGCAGTTCCTGCATGATGCGGTGGTTCTGATCGCCGCCGTAGAGCTTGTCGGTGGTCTGCCGCAGCTCCTCGTCATTCGCCTCGATGTCGGTGTCCAGCAACAACAACGGGACCCGACCGACATCCGCCCGCCAGATCCTGGCCGACAGGATGCGACCGCCGGGCATCGGAATCGAGACAGTGAGCTCGTCGCCGGTGGAGGTACGGACCAGATCGATCGGCAGACCCTGCGGGTCGTGCGCCGGGTAGTGCTCCTCCTGCCAACCGTCGGCGGACAGCGACTGCCAGAAGTAGCCGTGCCGGTACAACAGACCGACGCCGATCAACGGCAGGCCGAGGTCCGAGGCCGATTTCAGGTGATCGCCGGCGAGGATGCCGAGGCCGCCGGAATAGTTGGGCAGCACCTCGGTGATGCCGAACTCCATCGAGTAGTAGGCGATGCCGGCCGGCAGTTGGTCGTCCGGTCGGGACTGCTGCTGCTGCTGATACCAGCGTGGACTGGTCAGATAGGCCTGCAGGTCGCCGGCCAGCGCATGCATCCGGTCCAGGAACTGGGGGTCGCCGGCGAGCTGGGTGAGCCGGTCTTTGGACACCGCTCCGAGCAGCTTGAGCGGATCGCCGTCGGAGGCGGCCCACAGTTCGCGGTCGATGTCGGCGAACAGATCCTGACTCGACGGGTGCCAGGACCATCTGAGGTTGCGGATGAGGCCGCCGAGTGGTGCCAGCGCCGCTGGCAGCTGAGGGCGGACGATGAATCGACGGAGTGCCTTCACCGGGGAGACGCTACCGGCGGCCGGATCGATTCAGAAACACCTCCGCCCATCGGGGACGAAATACCTTCTCCAGGACACACCGCCCGCTCGACCGCCGCCGAGGATCACGCCGCGACGACGCCGGTCAGGTGACCGTGTGCCGGGCGGCGAACCGGGGCTCCCGATACTCCTCGGTGGCCAGCACTGCGGCGAGCTCAATACCTGCCTGCACGACCTGCTGCCGGTTGACGTACAACGGTGCGAACCCGAACCGGATGATGTCCGGCGCCCGGAAGTCGCCGATCACCCCGCGGGCGATCAGCGCCCGGACGATCCGGTAGGCGTCCGGGTGCCGCAGGCTCACCTGGCTGCCGCGGCGGACGTCGTCCTGCGGAGTGACGATCTCCAGCCGGCCGGCCAGTTCGGTCCGGACGAACTCGATCATCAGGCCGGTCAGCTCCAGCGACCTGGCTCGGATCAGCGCGATGTCCACATCGTCGAACGGGCCGAGCGCCGCCTCCAGCGCCAGCATCGACAGCAGCGGCGGGGTACCGACCCGCATCCGCTCGATGCCCTCGATCGGCCGGTAGTCCTGGCCCATCTCGAACGGTGCGGCATGCGAGTGCCAGCCGGGCAACGGCGAGTCGATCCGCGACTGCAGATGCGGCGCCACGTAGACGAAGGCCGGTGAACCGGGGCCGCCGTTCAGATACTTGTAGCTGCAGCCGACGGCCAGATCGACCTGGTTCTCGGCCAGGCCGATCGGGACGGCGCCGGCCGAATGACAGACGTCCCAGATCGCCAGCGCGCCGGCCCGGTGAATGGTCTCGGTGATGACCGGCAGGTCGTAGAGCACCCCGGTGCGGAAATCGACGTGGCAGTAGACGGCTGCGACGACCGTCTCGTCCAGGGCCGAGCTGTCGTCGGGGGCGGCCGGCCGGACTTGCATACCGAGCATCCGGGCCGCCTCGTCGACGATGTACCGGTCGGTCGGGAAGGTGCCGTCGTCGACCACGATCACCCGACGCTGCGGCTCAGCCGCCTGCAGTCGGGCGGCCGCCACCACCACCTTGAACAGGTTCACCGACGTCGAGTCGGCGACCACCACCGAGTCCGGCTCGGCGCCGATGATCGGCGCCAATCGGTTGCCGATCCTGGCCGGCGCCGCCCACCAGCCGGCATCGGTCCACGATGCGATCAGCTGCTGCCCCCACTGTCGACGAATCACCTCCTCGACGGCCCGGGGGACGGCCAGCGGCAGCGCGCCCAGCGAGTTCCCGTCCAGATAGATCACCCCGTCCGGCAGTAGGAACTGATCGCGCAGTCCGGCCAGCGGATCTGCGGCATCGGCGGCCATTGCCCGGGTGGCGAGATCGACGGCGGCGGCCGACGGCGTGATCGTCATGGTGAGTGGTCTATCAGGTGCAGCCGGCCGGCCCCACCCGACGGTCACTCTGAATCGATCCCAACGCGCCATTTGATCGGAACCTCGCAGCGCCGACGCGGTGATCGTCCGGGTTTTGGCCACGGTAGCGTTGGGCCCGTGGCCGGACGCATCGGATTGACCGACATCACGCCCAGTGTCGCCTGTGGTCGTTACCCCGCCAAGACGATCATCGGCCGCCCACTGGAGATCGGCGCCACCGTTTTCCGGGAAGGCCATGACGCCGTCGCGGCGAACGTGGTGTTCCGGCCGGTGCCGGTCAAGGGCAGCAGGCCCAGCCCCACCGGTCCGCTGATCCGGATGGTGCCCGGCATCCCCGGTACCGATCGGTGGTCGGCGTCGGTAACCCCCGATCGGATGGGGATGTGGACGATCAGCGTCGAGGCGTGGAGCGACCCGCTGGAAACCTGGCGGCACGCCGTCGAAGTGAAAGCGGCGGCCGGCCAGGATGCCGCCGAACTGGCCAACGATCTCGAGGGTGGTGCGCAGCTGCTTGACCGGATCGCCCGCCGACCACGCAACCCCCTGGCGACCTCACTGCGATCCATGATCGCCTTCCTGCGGGACACCTCGCTGTCGCTGCGCGAGCGGATCGCGCCGGCGTTGGCCCCGGACACCTGGGCGGCGCTACGGGTAGATCCGATCCGCGAGTTGGTGACCCGGTCGGCGCCACAGCAGGTCTGGGTCGACGGCGAACTCGCCGAATTCGGTTCCTGGTACGAACTCTTCCCCCGGTCGTCCGGCGCTGCCGTTGACGATGCCGGCAAACCGGTGCGGCACGGCACATTCGCCGACGCGGCGAAGGACCTGCCTCGGATCGCCGCGATGGGCTTCGATGTGGTTTACCTGCCGCCGATCCACCCGATCGGCGAGGTGAATCGAAAGGGCCGCAATAACTCCGTCATCAGCGAGCCGGACGATGTCGGTTCGCCGTGGGCGATCGGATCCGCCGCCGGTGGCCACGATGCCGTCCACCCGGAACTCGGCAGCATCGACGACTTCGACGCCTTCGTGGCCGCTGCCGAAAAGCACAATTTGTTGGTGTCATTGGATCTGGCGCTCAATTGCGCCCCGGACCATCCGTGGGTGTCGGCCCATCCGGAGTGGTTCACCACCCGGCCGGATGGCACTATCGCCTATTCCGAGAACCCGCCGAAGAAATACCAGGACATCTTCCCGCTGAACTTCGACAACGATCCGGCCGGACTGTACGACGAGGTGCTCCGGGTCGTCGAGTTCTGGATCGCCCACGGGGTCACGGTATTCCGGGTCGACAACCCGCACACCAAGCCGATCAACTTCTGGGAATGGCTGATCACCAGGGTGCACGCGAAGACCCCGGAGGCCATCTTCCTGGCCGAGGCGTTCACCAAACCGGCGATGATGCACGAGCTCGGCAGGATCGGCTTCAGCCAGAGCTACACCTATTTCACCTGGCGGGTCGGCAAGGCCGAGATCGCCGACTACGGCGCCGAACTGGTCGAAGCGTCCGACTACATGCGCCCGAACTTCTTCGTCAACACCCCCGACATCCTGCACAAATCGTTGCAGTACGGCGGTCGGGCGATGTTCGCGATCCGGGCACTGCTGGCATCGACGCTGGCGCCGTCCTGGGGGGTCTACTCGGGATTCGAACTGTTCGAGTCGCAGGCCGTCCGGCATGGCAGCGAAGAGTATCTGGACTCGGAGAAGTACCAGCTCCGGCCGCGCGACTATGCGGCGGCGCTGGCCGAGAATCAGTCACTGGAACCGCTGATCGGTCGACTCAACCAGATTCGCCGTGACCATCCGGCGTTGCAACGGATGAAAGGCCTGTGGTTCCACCAGATTTCGAACGACAACCTGCTGTGCTACTCGCGCCAAGACCCGGTGACCGGCGACACCGTGCTGGTGGTGGTCGCGCTCGAACCGCAGGGAGCCCACTGGGGCCAGACCGATCTGTACCTGCCGGCTCTGGGTATCGAGTGGGATCGACAGTTCGAGGTGGAGGATCTGTTGTCCGGTCAGGTGTACACCTGGGGGCAGTTCAATTCCGTCGGTCTGGAGCCCGCCCGGCAGGTTGCCCATGTGTTCGCGGTCCGGCGATTCTGACCGGTCCGAAGCTTCGACCAGCGGCAGGGACCCGAGTTCCCGTCACCAACAGCAGAGAGGCGAGCATGGCCAATCTCATCGACGTCGTAGAACCGAGTTCCGGTGATTTCCCGCGGGCGCGGGCGATGCCGGCGGAACCCGAGTGGTACAAGCGGGCCGTCTTCTACGAGGTACTCGTCCGGGCCTTCTACGACTCCAGCGGAGATGGCACCGGCGACCTACGTGGGCTGATCGAGAAACTCGATTACCTGCACTGGCTGGGCGTCGACTGCCTGTGGCTTCCGCCGTTCTACGATTCGCCACTGCGCGACGGTGGCTACGACATCTCCGACTATCGCAAGGTGCTGCCCGAGTTCGGCACCGTCGAGGACTTCGTGGCGTTGTTGGATGCCGCCCACGAGCGCGGTATCCGGATCATCACCGACCTGGTGCTCAACCACACTTCCGACCAGCACGCCTGGTTCCAGGCGTCGCGGACCGACCCGGACGGGCCGTACGGCGACTACTATCTTTGGTCGGACAGCGACGAGGCGTATCCGGATGCCCGCATCATCTTCGTCGACACCGAGCCCAGCAACTGGACGTTCGATCCGGTCCGCAAGCAGTACTACTGGCACCGGTTCTTCTCCCATCAGCCTGATCTGAACTTCGAGAACCCCGCCGTCGGCGACGCGATGATCGACGTGATGCGGTTCTGGCTGGATCTGGGCATCGACGGATTCCGGCTGGACGCCGTGCCCTACCTGTTCGTCGAGGAGGGCACCAACGGCGAGAACCTGCCCCGGACCCACGAGTACCTCCGCCGGTGTCGCAAGGTGATCGACGACGAGTACCCCGGCGCGGTGTTGCTGGCCGAAGCCAACCAGTGGCCCACCGATGTGGTCGCCTACTACGGCGATCTGTCGGTCGGCGGCGATGAGTGCCATATGTGTTTCCACTTTCCGTTGATGCCGCGCATCTTCATGGCTGCCCGAAGGGAGAGCCGATTCCCCATCTCGGAGATCCTGGCCCAGACGCCGGCCATCCCGGATTCCGGGCAGTGGGGCATCTTCCTGCGGAACCACGACGAGTTGACCCTTGAGATGGTCTCGGACGCGGACCGGGACTATATGTGGGCCGAGTATGCCAAGGACCCGCGGATGAAGGCGAACATCGGCATCCGGCGCCGGCTGGCCCCGCTGTTGGACGGCGACCGGAAGCAGATCGAGCTGTTCACCGCCATGTTGCTGTCGTTGCCGGGCGCACCGTGTCTGTACTACGGCGACGAGATCGGGATGGGGGACAACATCTGGCTCGGCGATCGGGACGGGGTACGGACCCCGATGCAGTGGTCGCCGGACCGCAATGCCGGTTTCTCCCGCTCGGACCCGGCCCGGCTGTACCTGCCGGCGATCATGGATCCCAACTACGGATTCCAGACGATCAACGTCGAAGCGCAGATGAACACCACGTCGTCGTTGTTGCACTGGACCCGTCGGATGATCGAGATCCGCAAACAGTTCGCCGCCTTCGCCACCGGCGAATTCACCGACCTCGGTGGCTCCAATCCGTCGGTGCTGTCCTATCTGCTGCACCACCCGGGAGGCGGCGGCAGTGGTGGCGACGATCCAGGGCACACCATGCTGTGCGTCAACAACCTGTCCCGATTCCCGCAGCCGGTGGAACTGGATCTGCGACGCTGGGAAGGCGGGGTTCCGGTGGAACTGACCGGCGGCCAACAGTTCCCGGCCATCGGCGAGCTGCCTTTCCTGCTCACCCTCGCCGGACATGGCTTCTACTGGTTCCAGATCACGCCCAACCCGGAGGTGTCCTGAACGGATGACTGTCGACGAACCCAGCACCGCGCAGAACTCCGCCGATGCGCCGTCGGCGGGTGATGAAGCGTTGGCCGCGTTGCTGACCCGCTGGTTGCCCAGGCAACGCTGGTTCGCCGGTCGCGAAGAGTTGACCGCCGGGGTGACGGTGACCTCCCGGGTCCCGGTGGCAACTGTCGAGGGCGCCACCTTCGAGCATCTGCTGGTCGAGGTGCCGGGTCAGCACGACAACGCAGCACGCCGCTACCAACTGTGGATCGGCCACCGCGCCGACCTGCCTGCTCGAATGGCGCACAGTGAGATCGGCATTCTGGACGGACCGACCCCGACCGGCACCGTCGTCTACGACGCGTTGCACGACCATGCGCTGACCACCATCCTGCTGCGAGCCATCGCCGAGGGTGCCGAGCTGGGCGACGTCCGCGCCAGTGCCACGCCGGGCGCCGACCTCGACGTCACTGCTCCGGGTCTGGTGATCTCGGGTGAACAGTCCAACACTTCGGTGGTCTACGGGGAATCGGCCATTCTCAAACTGTTCCGGCGACTCGAGCCGGGCCCGAATCCCGATGCCGAACTGCATGCGGCACTGGGCCGGAAGTCATCTGCGCATGCCGCCCGGCTGCTCGGCGAGTTGACCGGCGACGTCGATGGGCAACCGACCACCCTCGGAGTCCTCACCGAGTTCTTCGCCAACAGCGCCGACGGTTGGTTGGCGGCCACCGCGAGCGTTCGCGATCTGATGGCCGAGGGCGACCTGCGGGCCGACGAGGTCGGCGGCGATTTCGCTGCGGAGGCGCGTCGGCTCGGTGCGGCGGTCGCCGAGGTGCACCGGGACCTGGCCGACGCCTTCGGCACCACCACGGTGCATGCCGACGAGCTGCGCAGGACATTGACCGAGATGGCGACCACGGCCGGTCACAGTATCGCGGCGGTTCCGGAACTCGCCGAGTACGGCGATCGGATTCTGGCCACCTTCGAGGAGGCCGGGTCATCGGCGGCATCGCTGACCCTGCAGCGTATTCACGGTGATCTGCATCTGGGTCAGACACTGCGGACGCTGACCGGCTGGGCGATCATCGACTTCGAGGGCGAGCCGAGCAAGCCATTGGCCTACCGCCGGGCCATGCATTCGCCCTTGCGCGATGTCGCCGGCATGCTGCGCTCGTTCGACTATGCCGCACACCACCTGCTGGCCGGATCTGTGGCAGATTCCCAGCACGCGTTCCGGGCCACCGAATGGGCCGGCCGGAACCGCCGGGCCTTCTGCGACGGGTATGCCGCCGCCAGCGCGGGCGATCCGCGCAATGCCGGCATCCTGCTGCGGGCGTTCGAGCTGGACAAGGCGGTCTACGAGGTTCAGTACGAACACGATCACCGCCCCGGCTGGGTGCCCATCCCGCTGCACGCAGTCGCCCAACTGACCCGATCGGGAGGCACCTCGTGACCGAACACCGCAAGCCGGGATCCGCTCCGTCGTCCGCACCGGTCGACGGCGGGGCCGGCGAACCTCTCGGCACCACTGACACGCACGGCACCACGGCAGCGGGCCCGGGTTCCGCCGAACCCTCTGTTGATGCGCTGGAGAAGGTGATCGGCGGCGACACCCACGATCCGCATGCGATCCTCGGCGCCCATCCGCAGCCTGACGGCAGCACGGTGGTGCGCACCCTGCGGCACCACGCGACAAGCGTCACGCTGCTCACCAGGTCGACCGACGACCAGAGCATCGAGGTGCCGCTGGAACATGTGCACGGCGGCATCTTTGCCCTCACCCTGCCGGACCGGCTGGGAGATTATCGATTGCGGGTGGAGTACGGACCGGGCGTGGTCTACGAAGTCGACGATCCTTATCGCTGGTTGCCGACCTTGGGCGAGATCGACCTGCACCTGATCGGTGAGGGCCGGCACGAGCAGCTCTGGGAGGTGCTCGGCGCGCACGTCCGCAGCTACCGCACCCCGAACGGCGACGTCACCGGAACCTCGTTCGCCGTCTGGGCGCCGGACGCCAGGGGCGTCCGGGTGACCGGGGACTTCGACCAGTGGACCGGCGCCGGCCAACCGATGCGGCTGCTCGGCAGTAGCGGCGTGTGGGAGTTGTTCGTCCCTGGTGTGGGCGACGACACCCGTTACAAGTTCCAGGTTCTCGGTCGGGACGGCGTCTGGCACACCAAGGCCGATCCACTGGCGTTCGCCGCCGAGGTACCCCCGGCCACCGCTTCGGTGGTCACCACCTCGCAGCACCGCTGGAACGACGACAGGTGGATGACCGATCGGGCCGCCCGTGACGTACTGAACTCGCCGATGTCGATCTACGAAGTGCACGCCGGTTCCTGGCGACCGGGGATGACGTACCGGGGACTGGCCGACGCGCTGATCGAGGATCTCGCCGCGACCCGGTTCACCCACGTCGAATTTCTGCCGCTGACGGCCCATCCGTTCGGCGGGTCGTGGGGCTACCAGGTGACCTCCTATTACGCTCCCGACCCACGGTTCGGCTCGCCGGACGACTTCAAGTACCTGATCGATCGACTGCACCAGGCCGGCATCGGCGTCATCCTCGATTGGGTGCCCGCCCACTTCCCCAAGGACGAATGGGCTCTCGCCCGGTTCGACGGCGCGCCACTGTACGAGCATGCCGACCCCCGTCGCGGCGAACAGAAGGACTGGGGCACCCTGGTTTTCGACTTCGGCCGCAACGAGGTGCGGAACTTCCTGGTGGCCAACGCGCTGTACTGGCTCCAACAATTCCACCTCGACGGCCTTCGGGTCGACGCGGTCGCCTCGATGCTGTATCTCGACTACAGCCGGGAGCCGGGTGAATGGTCACCGAACATCTACGGCGGCAACGAGAACCTGGAGGCCGTCGCGCTGATCCAGGAGGTGAATGCCACGGTCGGCAAGAGGGTTCCGGGTGCGCTGATGATCGCCGAGGAGTCCACCGCATGGCCAGGCGTCACCCGGCCCACTCATCTGGGCGGCCTGGGGTTCCACCTGAAATGGAACATGGGCTGGATGCACGACTCGCTCGGCTACGTCTCCCGCGACCCGATCCACCGGTCCTGGCACCACAACGAGATGACCTTCTCGCTGATGTACGCCTTCTCCGAGCAGTTCGTGCTGCCACTGTCGCACGACGAGGTGGTGCACGGTAAGGGATCCCTGTGGGGCAAGATCCCCGGCGATCCGTGGCGCAAGGCCGCCACGCTGCGCGCCTATTTCGCGCACATGTGGGCGCATCCGGGGAAGCAGCTGGTGTTCATGGGGGGCGAACTCGGCAATCCGTTGGAATGGAATGCCGATGGCTCCGTGCCGTGGGAGCTGTTGGAGGATCCGCTCCACAGCGGAATCCGTTCCCTGGTCGGCGATCTCAACCGGATCTATGCCGCCAGCCCGGCGCTGTACAGCCAGGATTTCAACGCCGACGGCTTCCAGTGGATCGACGCAAATGACCGGGATGGCAACGTGTTCAGCTATCTTCGCCGTGGCAGCGACGGATCAACGCTGGCCTGTGTGCTGAACATGTCCGCGGTACCGCATCCGAATTATCGGATCGGATTGCCGCACCCTGGGCCGTGGAGTGAGGTGGTCAACACCGACGCCGACCTCTACGGCGGTTCCGGTGTCGGCAACCTCGGCGTGATCCAGGCGGTAGCCGGCGACTGGCACGGTCAACCGGCCCACGCGACAGTGACCCTTCCGCCGTTGGCGGCGTTGTGGTTCGCGCCGGACGGCCAGGACTGATCGGCCGGTCGGCGGCGATCGGCGCGCTGCTGCTGGCAATCGGATTGGTCGGCTGCGGACGACCGGTCGACGGTACTGCGGTGGCGGTGGCCATGGTGGACACCATGGTGGCCGGCGCGACGGTTTCCCAGCTACCCGGGCCGGTACCGGGCGATGCGGTGGGCGAGGTGTCCGGCATTCTGGGCGATGTCGAAGATTTCTGGCGAGCGCAGCTCGGGGCAGCGGCCACTCCGTTGAAATCCGGCTATCGGCTGGTTGACACGGCCGACCCGGTGGCGGACGCCGGGTCCACCGGTGCCTGTTCGATGAACGTGGATGGCCTGCGCGGCAACGCCTTCTACTGCCCGACCAACGACAGCATCGTCATTGATGCGGCCGCTCTGGTTCCGGTGCTGCGCGCCCAGTACGGCGTCGGCGGGTTGGCCGCCTCGCTGGCCCACGAGTACGGCCACGCCATCCAGGCCCGCATCGGCCCGACCCAGCAACAGCGTGATGCCGCTCCCGGACGGTACCCACAGATCCTGTTGGAGGCCCAGGCGGATTGTACCGCCGGCGCCTTCCTGCGATGGGTGGTCGACGGACACTCCCGTCGGCTGCATTTGCCTGCGTCCCTGCTCGGATCTGCCGTTGCGCCACTGGTCGACTTCCGGGATCCGAGCAGCGCGTCACCAACCGAGCAATCGGCGCACGGCCTGAGTCTGGATCGGCTGCGGTTCGCCATGCTCGGTATGCGCCAGGGCGCCGCCGCCTGTTCGACGATGACGACGATCGGGCTGCGACTCACCCTCGGGCGAGCTGGCACCAGGATCGCTGACGCACCGCGGTTCGCCGACCTGGCGGACGTGACGACGGCGGCCGAGCTGTCCGTCACCAGGTTCACCGGTACCGGCAACGTCGGCATCGCCGACCCGACGGACATCGCGGCGGCCGCGCCGTACGGTCAGTTCGCGCAAGCGGCCGCCACGGTGCTGGCCACCGGAAGATCTGGCTACCCCGATCCCGCCGGCGCCGCGTGCTTCACCGGTGCCTGGACCGCGGCAGTGTTCGGGAAGGCGACGGCCGGCGGTCTGGGTTCCTGGCCGGGCGACGCCGATGAGGCCCTGGAGCTGATCCGCCATCGGCCCGGTGCCGACTGGGACGACATCGCCGGCTTCGCCGACGGTTTCGACCGCGGCCGTGCTGCCTGCCACTGACCCCGCGACCTACCGACTGCTCCGTCGATCGGAACCGTCGATCAGGCAGTCGATCAGAACAGTGCTGCGGCCAGCGCTCGGCGCGCTGCCACCACTTCCGGATCGTCGACCTCGAACATCGCGAACAAGCTGATCAGGTGTTCACGCACCGTCGACTTGGCATCACTGTCGCCGCGCCGGATGGCGCCGATCAGCCGGTCGAAGCCGGCCTTGACCTGGCCGCCGGCCACCTCGAGATCGGCGGCGTCACACTGCGCTGCGGCATCCTCCGGCGCGGCATCGGCGCGGGCCACGGCGCCCTCCGGCAGTTGCTGGACGCGTCCGAGGAAGGTCGCGGTGGCCAGCGCCGCCGTTGCCTGTGCGTTCGCGGGTTCGACATCCAGGATCTGCTGGTAGGCGGCGGCCGCCTCGGTGTACTTCTCCTGCCCCAACAACTCCTCGGCGGCGGTGAAGCGAGGGTCTTCCGGCTCCGGGGCCGGGCCGCCGTTGGCCTCCTCCGCCGCGGCGATGCCGGGCAGCTTGTCCCGCAGGGCATCCAACAGCCCCGAGATCCACTGCCGCACCTGCGGTTCCGGCAGGGCGCCGGCGAATGCATCCATCGGTTGGCCGGCGGCCAGCGCCACCACGGTGGGCACCGACTGGACGCCGAAGGCCTGGGCGATCCGCGGATTGGCATCCACGTCGACAGTGGCCAGGATCCAGGACCCACCGGCCGCGTCGGCGAGTTTCTCCAGGACGGGCGACAACTGCTTGCAGGGTTCACACCAGGTCGCCCACAGGTCCAGCACCACCAGCACCCGGTTGGAAACCTCGACGATCTCCTGGAACGTCTGCTCGGTGACGGCCACCACGAACGGCGAGTTGCTGGCCGGCGGCTCCGCACCGTCCGGTTGCGGTGCGGCGGTACCGGCGGTACCGGCGGCCGAAGGTGGTGCGGCCGGCCGGCCGGCCAATGGGCTGAGGTCGACGGCTCTGGCGAACGCGGCACTGATGGCCGCCTGCTGTGGTGCGCGGGCGCGCCCGGGCGCGCCGACCCCCGGTGGTAGTGGACGAGTCATTGACCCATCGTATGGCGCCCGCGACGATCGGCTGCCGGTGGCTCGGCGTCCCCGCCGTCCCGGGTCGGATGCGACAGGAATAGGTTCGATCGGGTGGCCACCGAATTGGACGACTTCCGTTGGCGTCCGATCTTGCTGTCGGCCTACGGTCCGACAGCGATGGCCTCGCTCGGCTACGGCGCGCTGGCCCCGATCGTCGCGTTGGCCGCCTCTGAACTGGGCGCCGGGGTGGCCACCGCAGCGCTGGTGGTCGGTCTCACCGCCTTCGGCCAACTGGTCGGCGATCTGCCGGCCGGCGCCATCGCGGCCAAGCTCGGCGAACGCCGCGCGCTGCTGTTGGCCAGCGCCCTCGACGCCGCCTCGATGACCACTGCGTATTTCGCGCATTCGTTGCTGGTGCTGGCGATCGCGGTGTTCGTCGACGGGCTGGCCGGTTCGGTGTTCAACTTGGCCAGACATGCCTGGATGACGGTGGCGATCCCGCTGCGCTACCGGGCCAGAGCGCTGTCCAGTCTGGGCGGTACCTTCCGGATCGGGCTGTTCTTCGGGCCGTTCATCGCGGCCGGGCTGATCGCCGCCTTCTCGATCCATGCGGTGTTCCTGTTCGCCGCCTGCACCGGACTGGCCGCCGGTGCACTCACCCTGACGATGGCCGACCTGCCGGCGCCGACCGCCGACACCAGTACCGGGCCTGCCTCTGCACCACCGCAGGTGACGGTGGCCGGCGTCATCCGCCGGCACTGGCGGGTACTGGCCACCATCGGCGTCGGGGTGCTGTTGATCTCCGCGGCCCGCGCCTCCCGGCAGAGCATCCTGCCGTTGTGGTCGCAGGCTCAGCACCTCGATGCCGCCGCCATCAGCGTGATCTTCGGCATCGCCTCCGGAGTCGAACTGTTGTTGGTCTACCCGGGTGGGGCGGTGATGGACCGGTTCGGCCGGGTATTCGTGGCGGTGCCGGCCGTCGTACTGATGGGCGTCGGTCTCGGCCTGTTGCCGTTGGCCCACAGCGCGGTGACGATCTGCCTGGTGGCCTGCGTGATGGCGATCGGCAACGGTCTGTCCTCCGGCATCGTGCTCACCCTCGGCAGCGATGCGGCGCCGGTCATCGGGCGGGCGCAGTTCCTTGGCGCCTGGCGCTTCCTGGCCGACGCCGGGGGCATGCTCGGTCCCGGCCTGATCAGCCTGGTGACGGTGTTCGGCACCCTGGCCGGCGCCGCCCTGGTGTTGGTCGGCGTGTGCGCCGTCGGGGCCGGCTGGCTGGCTGCCTGGGCGCCCCGACGAGATCCTGCCGGACGGGATTCGGTCCTTCGGAGTTCGACCAGCTGATGCTCCGGCCCCCGGCGTCTGACCATCCTGACCAACGGGTCAAGCGCTCTGTCGCCCCTGTTCCGGCGGGCGTTGGTTCCTGAGCACCGGCTGAACGATCGGCCCGTTCGCTGGATCGCGGCCGCCGGGTCGAGAACCATGGCGGTCATGACAGCACCCGACCTCGACGAGAAGGCGTTGATCCGGCGAGCCTACGACCGACTGTCGTTCGGTCCGGCGCCCGGCGCGCTCGCCCGGGCCCAGGCCGGATCCGCCGGCGCCGCGATCGGTCGGCTGCTGACGCCGACCGGAACCGATGCGGCGGCCGCCGCGATCCCCGCGCCGAAGTTCGACGACATCGTCAAGGTGAAGAAGGACCAGGCCACCCCCGAGACCCGCAAGGCCCGCTCGGCGGCAGTCAAGCAGAATCGTCAGACGTTGTTGTGGTGGTGGTTGCAGACCGCGGTCGCGGCCGATCACCAGATCACCGAGAAGCTGACCTGGTTCTGGCAGGGGCATTTCGCCACCAGCATTCAGAAGGTCAAGTCCGGCCCATTGATGTACCGACAGAACGTCTCCGAGCGTCGCCTGTGCCGGGGATCGTTCACCGATCTGGCGAAGGCGATGGTCGTCGACCCGGCGATGTTGGTCTGGTTGGACGGCAACGACAACACGGTGAAGGCGCCGAACGAGAACCTGTCCAGGGAGTTCATGGAACTGTTCAGTCTGGGTCACGGTCACTACACCGAGACCGACGTGCGGCAGGCCGCCAAGGCGCTGACCGGATGGACCGTCGACAAGAAGACCGGCGCCGCGAAACTGGTGCCGAAACGACAGGACACCAGCTCCAGCACCATCCTCGGCCGGACCGGCACATTCGCTGCCGCCAGTTTCGTCGATCTGGTACTGGCGCAGCCGGCGTCCGCGGAATTCGTGATCGGCCGCCTGTGGTTCCGGCTGGTATCGGCCACCCCGCCGGATGCCGCCACCCTGGCCGACCTGGTCAAGGCCTACGGTCCGAGCCGAAACATCGCCGCCGCCGTCGCGGCGATGGTTACCGGGCCGGAATTTGCCGCTGCCGGCTCGTCGATGGTGAAACAACCGGTGGAATGGCTGGTGGGCCTGCTCCGCGCGGTCGGCGCGAAGCCCGGCGAGTTCCCGGCCAAGCTGCAGAAGTCGCTGCTCAACGGACTACGCCAGATGGGCCAGACACCGTTCACCCCGCCCAGTGTCGGCGGCTGGCCGGCCGGCCGGGCCTGGCTGACCACCGCCACCTCGATCGCCCGTACCCAGCTGGCCAGAGCCGTTGCCCAGCAACAGAAATCGGTGGCGGCGAGCACGGGGTCGACGCCAGCAGCGAGACTCGACGGCCTGCGTCGGCTGCTCGGAGTGGACGCCTGGACCGACCGCACCGTGGCCGCGCTGAACCTGGTGGGCGACGATCCGATCGCCGGGCTGGCGGTCGCCGCCTGCTCCCCCGAATACGTCGTCAGTCGATAGGAGCACTGAAATGACCGTGCCTACATTGAGCAGTCGGGTCAGCGACCTGAACCGTCGCAAGTTCCTCACCCTGTCCGGAATGACGGCCGCCGGCGCCCTCGCCGCCGGCTGCACCTCGCATCCGCTGACGCCCGCGGCGGTAACGGCCGGGGCGGCCGCCAACCCGCTGGACCCGGCCGCCGGCGTGCTGGTGGTGGTGACCCTGTACGGCGGCAACGACGGCCTGAACACCCTGGTCCCGGCGGCCGACCCGATCTACGCGAAGTCCCGGTCCGACCTGGCCTATCAGCCGCAGGAGGTGCTAGACCTGGGCTCCGGACTGGGCCTGAACCCCGGGATGAAGGGGTTGAAGTCGTTGTGGGACAGCAAGGAACTGGCCATCATTCGGGGCGTCGGCTATCCGGAACCGGACCACAGCCACTTCCGCTCGATGGCCATCTGGCAGACCGCATCGCCCAAGACCGCGAGCACCACCGGCTGGCTCGGTCGGTGGCTCGACGACACCGGTAGCAGCCCTCTACAAGCAGTCTCGCTGGATCCGGTGATGGCGCCGCTGATGGCCGGGGCCACCCGATCGGCGGCCGCTTTCCCGGCCGGCGGCCTGCATCTGCCGAACGGGAAACTGGGTGAGGCGATCACCCTGCTCGGTACCCCGTGCGCGCAGGACAATGCCTGGCAGGCCGCAGCAGCGACCTCGATCGCCGAGCTGTCGACAGTGTCCGAGGCGCTCAATCCGGCGGTGGCCAAGGCCAAGCAGGCCGGCGCGGCAGCGCCGACGACCAGCCCCGACCCGGATGACACCGACCAGAAGGGCGCATCGGCCGGCGGTCAAAGTCAACTCGGGGTGCAGCTCGACCTGGTCGCTGCGATGGTCGAGATGGGCTGCCCGACCAGGGCCTATTCGGTCTCACTGGGCGGCTTCGACACCCATTCCGACGAGCGCGGCACCCAACAGCGGCTGTTGACCGAGCTGGACACTGCGCTGACGAACTTCCAGCAACGGCTGGCCGGCACCGACCGCGGCCGCCAGGTGATGACGATGGTCTACTCCGAGTTCGGCCGCCGGGTGATGGCCAACGCCTCCGACGGCACCGACCACGGGACGGCCGGCCCGATGTTCGTCCTCGGCCGCGGCGTCCGGGGCGGTTTCTACGGCGACGAACCGAGTCTGGCCCAACTGGACGACGGCGACCTGAAGGTCACCACCGACTTCCGTTCGGTCTACGCGACTGCGCTCGGCTCGGTGCTGGGGGTGGATCCCGCCAAATACCTGGACGGCTGGAGTCAGCGGATCGACGGCTTGGTGGCCTGAGCGACCGACGGCAGCGACAGCCGGAAGATGGCGCCGGCCAACGGGTGTGCAGTCGCACCGGCCGGCAGGCAGACCAGATCGCCGCCGGCTGCCCTGGCGTGACCGCGGGCGATCGCCAGGCCCAGGCCCGATCCGCCGTCGGCCCGGCCACGACCACTGTCCAACCGCACCAACCGATCGAAGATCCGCTCCCGATCCGCCTCCGGTACGCCGGGCCCGGAGTCGGCGACATCGGCCAGTACCGGCTCACCGGGCCGAACGGTGAGGATGATCCGGCCGTCCGGGCCGCAGGCCCGGGCCGCGTTGTCCAGCAGATTGCGCAGAATGCCGTGCAGCGCAGCAGGATCGGCGAGCACCGACGCCCTCGGCCCGCTGAGCTCGACCCGCAAGCCCGGCTGGAGGTCGCTCAGCCGGCGCAGTTCCTCGGTGGCGACCGCGGTGATGTCGGTCGGCACCCGGTCGATCGGCGCACCGGCCGCCAGCCCAGCCACCACCAGCAGGTCCTTCACCAGCCTCGATCCGCGGTGCGCCTCCCGGACCAGCAGCACCAGTAGCTGTTCCCGCTGTTGCGGCGACAGTGGTTGATGCAGCAGCGTTTCCGCCGAGCTCGAGATACCGGCCAGCGGGGTTCGCAACTCGTGGGTGGCATCGGCCAGGAAGTCTTTGGTCCGTCGTTCGGACTCCAGGGCGCGATACTCGGCGCCTTCCAGTTCGTCGAGCATCGCATCGATGGCTGTTGCGGTTTGGCCGATGTCGGTATCGGCGCGGGCCGGATTCAGCCGGATTCCGCGGTGTCCGCCGGCGATCTGTCTGGCCGTGCTGGCCATCTGCCGGAGCGGTGTCAGCGCCAATCTGGTGGCCAGCAGCGCCAGCAGTGCGCCGACTGCCAGGGCGATCAGACCAGTGATCACCAGCGCCCTGATCAGGGTGCGATGGGCGCCGTCCAGCAATGCGGTGTCGACGGTCAGCACCAGCTTGGCGCCGTCCAGCCGGCCACCGCCCGTCAACACCGCGCTGCGTTTCGGACCGGGTACCGGGTCGAGGCCGAGTTGGCTGCCGTCGGTCATTGTCAGGGTCGCCCGAACGCCTTGCGCATCCACCCGATTGACCAACTGCCGGGCGGTCAACTTCTGCTGCACCAGTTGTTTGGCCAGCTGCATCCTGCTGGTCAGCAGTCGGTCGGCGCCGGCCGCCGTCTGACGCTCGGCGACGGTGGCCACCACCAGGCCGGCCGCCACCATCGTGACGGCCAGGACCACCAGCACGGCCAGCAGCACCCTGGCCCGCACCGACCCACTGCGCAGCGGCTGCGGGCGCGCCGTCATACCGGATCGGCCAGCCGATAGCCGCGGCCGCGGACGGTGTGGATCAGCCTGGGTCCGAGCAGCTCGAGCTTGCGGCGCAGGGCGGACATGTGCACCTCGACGACGTTGGGGTCGAACCCGTCATAGCCCCAGACTCCGGTCAGCAGTTGGGTTTTCGTCACCGTCCGGTCCCTTCGGACGGCCAGGTAGACCAGCAGCCGGCGCTCGGTGTCGGTGAGTTCGACCGCCGTTCCGGCCCGCTTCACCTGGGCGCCCTGGTCGGCGATCTCCAGATCACCGATGGCAATGGTCGGACCCACTGAACCGACCCGGCGCAGGATGGCGTTCACCCTGGCCAGCAACTCTGCCATCGCGAACGGCTTGACCAGGTAGTCGTCGGCTCCCCTGGCCAGCCCGTCGACCCGGTCGCCGGTGCTGTCGCGGGCTGTCAGCAGCAGCACCCCGGCGGTGCTGCGGGCCCGGACCACGTCCAGCAGTTGCAGGCCGCTGCGTCCCGGCAGCATCACGTCCAGGATCACCAGATCGGTCGGCTCGGCGATCGCCGCCTCCAGATCGTCGCCGTCGGACCGGGCGATCGCCTGATAGCCCTGGGCGGACAGCGCAGCGGCCACCGACAGCCGAATCGGATCGGCGTCCTCGACAATCACCACGCGGCTGGCCGGCACCGTCTCATTGTGCCGACATCAAGCCGGTGACGACGGTTCTTCAGCAGACGTTCAGGCCGATCAGAACCGGGCCGGTTCGGTGTAGACGCCCCATTCCTCGCGCAGCACGTTGCAGATCTCGCCGAGCGTGGCCTCGACCCGGCAGGCAGCCAGCATCGGTTCGATCATGTTGCTGTCGTCACGAGCCGCCGCCCGCAACGCCTGCAGTGCGGACTCGACCACCGCGGCGTCACGCGCCGCCCGGCGGCTGCCCAATACCGCGTTCTGCTCGATCTCGACATCGCCGGAGATCCGCATGATCTCCAGGTCGTCGCCGACCCCGCCGGTGAGAGTGTTGACCCCGACCATCTTCTTCTCCCGCTTGTCCAGCGCCACCGAGTAGGCGAACGCCGCATCGGCAATCTCGCCGGTGAAGTAGCCGTCCTCGATGCCGCGCAGGATGCCGGTGGTCATCTCGCCGATCGCGTGGTCGCCGGCCGGTTCGGCCAGGCTGGCCAGATCCTTGATTCGACCGAAGATGTGCTCGGCCTCTGCTTCGATCCGGTCGGTCAGCGCTTCCACATACCAACTGCCGCCGAGTGGATCGGCGACGTTGGCCACCCCGGTCTCCTCCATGATCACCTGCTGGGTGCGCAGGGCGATCTGCGCCGACTTGTCGGTCGGCAACGCCAGCACCTCATCCAATGCGTTGGTGTGCAGAGAGTTCGTGCCGCCGAGCACCGCTGCCAGTGCCTCGATGGCAGTCCGCACCACGTTGTTCTCCGGCTGTTGGGCGGTGAGCGACACCCCGGCAGTCTGGGTATGGAATCGCAACCATTGCGCGCGTGGATCGGTGGCGCCGTAGACGTCGCGCATCCAGCGCGCCCAGATCCGGCGGGCGGCCCGGAACTTGGCGATCTCCTCGAAGAAGTCGACATGAGCGTCGAAGAAAAAGCTCAGGCCGGGGACGAAAGTGTTGACATCCAGCCCGCGGGACAGGCCGAGTTCGACGTAGCCGAAGCCGTCGGCCAGTGTGTACGCGAGCTCCTGAGCGGCCGTCGAACCGGCTTCCCGGATGTGGTAGCCGGAGACCGACAACGGTTTGTAGGCAGGGATGTTGGCCGTGCAGTACTCCATCAGGTCGCCGATCAACCTCAGGTGCGGTTCCGGGCCGAACAGCCATTCCTTCTGGGCGATGTACTCCTTGAAGATGTCGGTCTGCAGGGTGCCGTCCAGTTTCCCGATGTCGGCGCCCTGACGCTCGGCGGCCACCAGGTACATGCAGAAGATCGGCACCGCCGGGCCGGAGATGGTCATCGAGGTGGTGACTGCCGCCAGATCGATGCCACCGAACAGCAGATCCATGTCGGCCGCCGAGTCGATGGCGACGCCGCAGTGCCCGACCTCACCGATGGCCCGGTCATCGTCCGAGTCGCGGCCCATCAGGGTCGGCATGTCGAAGGCCACCGACAGTCCGCCACCACCCTCGGCCAGAATCATCTGGTAGCGGGCATTGGTGTCGACGGCATTGCCGAAACCGGCGAACTGCCGGATGGTCCAACTCTTGCCGCGGTAGCCGGTGGCGTGCAGGCCCCGGGTGAACGGGAACTCGCCCGGCCAGCCGATCCGCTCGAAGCCCTCGACGCTGTCGCCCGGATGCGGGCCGTAGACCGGCTCCACCTCGACGCCGGACAGCGTGGTGAAATCGGCGGCCCGAACCCGACCGGTCTGCTCTGCAGCACGATAGCGCTCCCCCCACCGGGCGCGGCCGTGCTCGATGTCTGCGGCGGTACCGTACTTGTCAGCCATGTTCTGAGGATATCCGACTATCGGGCGTCCAACTATCTTCCTCTTCCCCAGCGGCGCCTCAGCGGTGTCACTCGCCGGGTGGGCGGCTCTCAGCCCGACGTCGCTGCCGCCCCCGAAAACGGCTGAGTGCTGGTCGGCGAACCACGCTTGCTACCGTCGATTCATGAGCTCAGCGGCGGGAGCCCCCCGCACCGGTGGCCGCGGTCCCGTACTGCCGTTCGACCCGATCGCCAAGGCTGCGGAGACCTGGGCCGAGCGGATCGGCCCGAACACCTCGATGGCTGCCGTCACCAATGTGATGCGGGTTCAACAGATCCTGCAGGCGACGGTCGACGAAGCCCTCAAGCCGGAGGGGCTGACGTTTGCCCGTTACGAGGCGCTGGTGCTGTTGTCGTTCAGCCAGCGGGGCAGTCTGCCGATGCGGATGATGGGCGACCGTCTGCAGTTGCACCCGACATCGATCACCAACATCGTCGACCGGCTGGAGGCCGATGGGCTGGCCCGTCGGCTACCGCATCCGAACGACCGCCGGACCACGTTGGTGGAGCTCACCGATGCCGGCCGGAAGCGGCTGACCAGCGCCACCGTCGCCGTCACCGATTCGCGGTTCGGATTCGTCGGGTTGGACGACGAAGAGTTGACCGAGTTGGCCACTCTGCTCACCAAGGTCCGACAGGCGGCCGGCGACTTCGCCTGACCGTCGGTCGGCTCGTTCGGCGCCTTCGGCTCGTCGGCCGGGCCGTCAGCACCACGCGTTTGCGATACCTCGACGCAGAAACGTGCACCACCGCATCCCAAACCACGCCACTTGCGATACCTCGACGCAGAAACGTGCACCGCCCACGGTCACAACCATCCACTCGCGATAGCCGGGCGTACACCTGAATGCTTGCGGGTCTGAAGCGGAAGTGCAAAATCTCAGGTCTTGTCCCACTGGAAGAACCGGGTGGCGATCGCGCCGATCACCACGGTGAATCCCAGCAGGGTGAGGATCGGCAGCACCGCTGCGACGGGACCCTGGCCGCGGACCATCACGTCCTTGAGACCGCGTACCAGCCAGCCCATCGGCAGCACCTTGGCGACTCCCTGGATCCATCCGGGCGCGACCTCGAGCGGAATGAACGCCCCGGACAGGAACGCCATCGGCAGGGTGATCAGGTTGGCCAGTGCCGCGCCGCCCTCCGCGGTCTTGGCGATCGCGCCGACGAACAGACCGATCGACAGGAATGCCAGGGTGCCGGCCAGGGTCAGTGGTATCGACATCCACCAGTACCCGCTGAGTCTGAGCCCGAGGAACGGCAGCAGTGCCACGCCGATGAAGATCACCAACTGGACCAGCGCGATCATCAGCGACACCACCACCCTGGATCCAACCACCGACGCGGTCGGGATCGGCGCCAATCGCAAGCGCCGCAACAGTTTTTTGTCCCGCCAGGTGATCAGCGTCATCGCTGCACCGAAGGTGGCGCCGATGGCGATGCCGTAGCCGATCATGCCGGGAGTGACGTATTGGATGGCCTTCAGCGAGGCGTCATCGACGCTTTCCGCCTTCAGCGAGTATTTGGGTGCAGCGCCGGACGCCGCCAGGTTGGCGCTGTCGATGAACGAGCTGAGCACTCCGATGACGGTGCCGGACTTGACCTGGTCGGCCGCTGAGGAATGGACGATCAACTGATCGCCCTGCTGCTCGATCACCGCGGTGATGTCGCCCTTGCGGACCGACTCCAGGGCGGCGGTCAAGTCGGTGCTCTCACTGAGTTCCAGCACCTGGTCGAGGCCGGACCTGGCCTCCGGCGGCAACGAACTGATCAGCGCCACCGGGCCGACCGTCTCCACCTTCTGCTTGGAGACGCCCTGGTCGGCGAAGACGGTACCGAAGATGATGATGAAGAACAGCGGAAAGAACAACGTGAAGAACAGGCTGGTCCGGTCCCGGACGAAGCCCTTGAACATCGCCCGCGCCAGGCTCATGAAGGCTTTCATGCGCGGTATTCCCGTCCGGTCAGGTTGAGGAAGACGTCCTCGAGGTTGGCGCCGCGCACCTGCAGGCCGGCCAGCGAATCCCGCTCGGCCAACGCGCTGAGTACCGGCGAGGGGGTCCGGGTGGTGATGACGGTCGACGTGCCGTCCTGCTCGACCGACTCGACGCCGGACAGGCTGCGTGCCGACTCGGCGTCCAGCGCGCCCTCCTCGATGGCGATCCGGACCGGGGCATCCAGTCCGCGGACCAGCGCGGCCGGCGCACCGAGTTGCAGGATCTTTCCGTTGTCCATGATCGCCACCCGATCGCACAGCGACTCGGCCTCGTCCATGTAGTGGGTCGTGAGCACCACCGTCTTGCCGCGATTGTTGATCTCCCGCAACACATCCCACAGATTTCGCCTGGCCTGCGGATCCAGCGCCGCGGTGGGTTCGTCCAGGAAGACGACTTCCGGGTCATGCACCAACGAGCAGGCGATCGACAGCCGCTGAGCCTGGCCGCCGGACAGCTTCTCGGATCTGGTGCCGGCCTTGTCGATGAGTCCGACCATTTCCAGCAGCTCGTCCACCCGGGAACGAGGTTGGCCGTACAGATCGACGAAGGTCTGCAGCTGTTCCTTGGCGGTGAGCTGTTCGAAGAACGCTGACGCCTGGAGTTGAACACCGATCCGCGGCAGCAGCTTCGGATTGCGTGGCCATGGGCTGTGACCGAGCAGCTGCACGGTCCCGGAATCGGCTTCCCGCAGACCCTCGATGATCTCCAACACGGTGGTCTTGCCGGCGCCGTTGGGACCCAGGATGCCGAAGAACTCACCGTCGGCCACCGAGAACGTGACGCCGTCGACCGCCTTGGTGCTGCCGTACGTCTTGACCAGATCGGTGACTTCGATGGTGTTCGCCATCCGTCATCCCTCCTTTTGGAGCCGATCCGCCGCCCACAGCACGATCTCTCGTGCCGCTCGATGGTGATCCGACTCTTCCCCGACAATGCGAGCGGCGGCGTCGTCCAAAAGCTGCCGTCCGCTCGGCGAGGCTAGCAAACGGTTCCAGAGGTCGTGAGCTGCCGTCAGCACTCCTGCGCTGGCCCGGCGCAGCCGACGGTCGTGGTCTCCCCCACTGCTTGCCAGGTGTTCGGCGTGCGTTCGCAGTCCGTCCATCAGCACGTCGATGCCGTCCCCGCGGGCAGCGACAGTGGTCAACACCGGAATCCGCCAACTGCCGGCGGTCGCGCTACCGGTCCGGCCGAGTGCCACCATCGATTTGAGCTCCCGAACGGTGAACTCGGCGCCGGCGTGGTCGGCCTTGTTGACCACCAGGATGTCGGCCACCTCCAGGATGCCGGCCTTGGCGGCCTGGACGCCGTCACCCATGCCGGGAGCCAGCACCACCACCACGGTGTCGACCAGCCGCATCACATCGACCTCGTTCTGGCCGACCCCGACGGTTTCGACGATCACCACGCCGAAACCCAAGGCGGACAACACATCCACCGCGTCCGGCGCCGCCACCGACAGACCACCGAGCGAGCCGCGGCTGGACATCGATCGGATGTAAACCTGAGGATCGGTGGCGTGATCGGCCATCCGGACCCGGTCGCCGAGCAGCGCACCACCGGAGAACGGACTGGACGGATCGACGGCGAGCACCGCGACCCGCAGCCCGGCGGCCCGGTAGGCCGTCACCAACCGGTCGGTGGTGGTGGACTTACCGACACCCGGCGGGCCGGTCAGTCCGATGATCGTTGCTGTGCGCGGGATCCCGACCAGCGCAGCGGTGACGGCAGCCGCTGGAGCTCCGCCCAGTTCGACCAGTGTCAGCAGCCGGGCGACCGCCCGCACCGAACCGGCCTGTGCCGCTGCCAGCAAAGTCTCCGGGCTGCGGGACAGCTGCTGATGCGCCTCCCGGCCGGTCTTCCGGTCCTCGTCCCGATCGGCCACCAGGCGGTCAGCCGGCCGGGACGGTGAGGATCAGCGCATCGCCCTGGCCGCCACCGCCGCACAGCGCAGCAGCGCCGGTGCCGCCGCCGCGTCGGCGCAGCTCGAGGGCAAGGGTGAGCACCAACCGGGCTCCCGACATCCCGATCGGGTGGCCGAGGGCGATCGCTCCCCCATTGACATTCACGATGTCCTCATTGACCCCCAGCTCGGCGGTCGAGGCGATGCCGACGGCGGCGAACGCTTCGTTGATCTCGATCAGGTCCAGGTCGGTCGGCGCGATCCCGGCCTTCTTGCAGGCCGCGATGATCGCTCGAGCCGGTTGCGACTGCAGTGAGGAGTCCGGCCCGGCGACCACCCCATGGGCACCGATCTCGGCCAGCCAACTCAGTCCGAGTTCCTGCGCGCGGTCCTTCGACATCACCACCACGGCACAGGCTCCGTCGGAGATCGGTGATGCCGAGCCGGCGGTGATGGTCCCGTCACCGCGGAAGGACGGCCGCAATTTTCCCAGGACCTCCACCGTGGTGTCCGGCCGGATGCCCTCGTCGGCGTCCACGGTGACCTCGCCCTTACGGGTCGAGTAGCTGACCGGGGCAATCTCCTCGGCGAATTTCCCGGCCGCCACCGCGGCGGCCGCCCGCTGGTGCGAGCGCACCGCGAAGGCATCCTGCTGGTGTCGGCTGACCGGTTCCCGGTCGTTGACGTTCTCGGTGAGCTCGCCCATCGGGATGTCGGTGAAGGCGTCGTGCAGACCGTCGAAGGCCATGTGGTCCAGCAGCGTCACATCGCCGTACTTGAAGCCGGCCCGCGATCGGGGCAGCAGGTGCGGGGCGTTCGTCATCGACTCCATCCCGCCGGCCACCACCACACCGAACTCGCCGGCCCTGATCAACTGGTCGGCGAGAGCGATCGCGTCCAGACCGGACAGACAGACCTTGTTGATACCCAGGGCCGGCACGTCCATTCCGATTCCGCCGGCGACGGCGGCCTGCCTGGCCGGCAGCTGCCCGCAGCCGGCCGGCAGCACCTGACCCATGATCACGTACTCCACATCGGCGGGGGCAATGCCGGCGCGCTGCACCGCTGCGCCGATCGCCACCCCACCGAGCTGCATGGCCGTCTGGCCGCCGAGCGCACCGGACAACCGACCCATCGGGGTCCGTGCCCCTGCCACCACCACTGTCGATCCCATGCGGCCGAACCTACCCTTCGCGCATGTCGAGCCGATCCGCCGTCCGCGGCCCGGTGGCAGCTACGGTGGAACCATGGATATCGCTGCCCGGCTGGACGTGCTGGCGATCGACCATGTCGGCGTCGCCGTGCCCGACCTCGAGGCGGCCATCGAGCTGTACACCGGTCCGTTGGGTGGCCGGCTCACCCATCGGGAGTCGAACCCCGAACAACAGGTGGAGGAGGCGATGGTGGCCTTCGGTGACGGCACCCAGATCCAGCTGCTTGCCCCGATTTCGGCCGACTCGACGATCGCGAAGTTCCTGGATCGCAGCGGTCCCGGACTGCAGCAACTGGCGTTCCGGGTGCCCGACGTCGCGGCCGCTGGCGCGACCCTGCAATCCGCCGGGCTGCGTCTGCTCTACGACCGGCCGCGCACCGGCACCGCCGGTTCACTCATCAATTTCGTGCATCCGAAGGACGCCGGCGGGGTGCTGGTGGAACTGGTGCAGTCCAACGAGGGGATCGACGGGCAATGAGCAACGGCGACTGGCTGCCGAAACAGGCACCGTTCGATGTGGTTCGGCGGGGATTCTCACCGGACCAGGTGACCGCCCATCTCGAGCAACTCGAGTACGACCTGCGGATCGCCACCGCGAATCGAGATGCCACCAACCAACGGGTCAACGAACTCACCAGCCAGCTGTCGACGGCGCAGGCCGAGGCGGACGGGATGCGGGCACAGCTGGACCGCAATGCGCTGGAACCGATATCGGTGGCCAGCCTGTCGGATCGGATGCAGCGAATGATCCGGCTGGCTGAGGAGGAGGCGGCGGAGGTTCGCGCCACCGCTCAGGCGGACGCCGTCCTGCTGCGTTCGGATGCCGAGCGGGAGACCCGGCAGCTGCGGGCCGATGCCGAGCAGCAGACAACCGAACTGCGGACCGCGACGGACGCGAGGGTGGCGGCCGACAGGGTCGCGGCGCAGACCGAAGCTGCCGAGCTGCGCGAACGGCTGACGAAGGATCGGCGGGCACTGGACACCGAGCGGACCGCGTTCGCCACCGAACGGGAACGGGCCAGGGCCGCCATAGCCGAGCAGGTCAGGGCGCTGCTGGCACAGGCGAACAGCCACGCCGAACAGACCCGCACGACCTCCGAACAGCAGGCCGCCGCGCGGCTGGCGACGGCTACCGCCGAGGCGGACCGCACCGTCGCAGTGGCCACCGCCGAAGCCGAACGCACCCTCACCGAGTCCCGCACCGCGGCGGCCAAGCTGACCAGCTCGGCGGCCGCGCAGGCCGACCGCACCGTCGCCGATGCCCAGGCGGCGCTCGCCGAGATGTCCGAGTCGACCAAGGCCGAGGTGGCCCGGCTGGACATCGAGTCGCTGGCCCGACGGCGCCAGGTCGAAGAGGACTTCGAGATCGCCATGTCGTCGCGTCGCACCGAGGCGCACCGGACACTGGCCGATCGGGAACGGAAGTCCGTCGAGGACGCCCGCCGACGGATCGACGAGGCCGCCGAATGGGCCCAGCGTCAGTTGGTGGATGCCGACGCCGCCGCGAAGCGTCACCTCGCCGAGGCCGAGGCCGAGGCGAAACGTCAACTCGCCGAAGCGGCTGCCGCCACCACCCGTCAGCTCGCTGAAGCCGATGCCGAGGCCAGGCGTCGGGTACAGGCCGCGGCTGCCGAGGCAAACCGCCGGGTGACGGAGGCGGATCGGGCCGTCGTCGAACTCACCGCTCTGCGACATCACCTGCTCGGCCAACTGGGTTCGTTGGCCGACCACTTGGACCGGGTCAGGGAGCTGGTCGGGGCGGCGCCGTCCGAGCTCGATCCGCCCGACGCCGAGTCCGACCGGGTGACGGCGAAGGACTTCCCGGTCGATCCCGAGCACCGGCCGGTGCCGGCCCAGAGCACACCCGACCGGGCGGCCCAGAAGGGACCTGATCGGACAGCTCAGAGCACACCCGACCGGCCGGCACCGGGCACTGCCCGGCGGGCGCCGTCAGACGCGGTCGCCGGCCAGCACCAGCGCGAAGATCTCCGGGCCTGACTCGAGGAATCTCTCGCTGGTCTCGCGGACCGCGTGCACCAGCAGCAGCGGCGGCGCCGCGATGCCGATCAGCAGCCCGGCCCACCCCCAGGCCGCGTTTCCGTTGATACCCAGTACCGCGCAGACACCCGACGGAGCAGCCACCACCAACCCGCCGAAGACGGTCCCGATGGTGGCCCGGAAGGTGATGCCCTTCTGGCCCGGAATGCTGGATGCGAACATCGATTTCCGGCTCTGTGGCATGGCATATGGCATCGCCGCCGACAGATAGCTGCCCACCGCCGCCGCGCCGACCAGTGCCGCCAGGCAGGCACCCAGCGCACCGGGGAAGGTGGCCCAGTCGTCACGGATGACGGTCACGATGATCGCCGCGACGGTGATCAGCACGACGGACGGCAGGATCACCACCAGGGCGTGGCCGTACACCTCACCGCGAGCCCGGCGACGATCCGCGTAGGCCACCAGATGCAGCCAGATCCCCGATCCTTCGATGCCGTACTGGTTGGCGGCCAGCGACCCGAACATCAGGGCACCCAACACACAGCCCAGCACCGCGCCGTGGCTGCGGAACACCAGCAACGGCCAGGCCACCGTCATGAACATCGCCAGCAGCCACGGCATCCGGCGCATCGGGTCGCGCCAGATCAGCGTCATGTCCCGGCCGGCCACCACTCTGGCGGTGCCGGCAACGGTGCCGCCTACTGCGTCGGCGTTGCCGAGCCCGTGTGACGGCGCCGAACCGGCCGTCTCGGAGTCCATCGTCGTCAGACTCTTCCGCAGTGCCGCCGACCACCACCACCAGCCGGCCGCCAGGAAGAGCACCGGGATCAGTGCCGACGCCACTGCCCTGCCCCACTGCTCAGTGGCCAGATATCCGGGCAGCGAGGCCAACGAACCCGGTGGCCCCCAGCCGAGAATTTCGGCCGCCTTCCCGGCGCCCTCGCCGATCCCGCTGGAACCGCCGGAGTTCAGGAACAGGCTGGACAACATATAGATCACCAGCACCCCGAAGCCGACCAGCATGCCCAGGTCCCGTCCCCGTCGGGAGGACATCAACGAGGCCATCGAGGTCGCGGCAGCCCGGGAGTACACCACGCAGGTGACCAATTGGAATGCGGCGCATAGCAGTGCGATCGGTAGCTGCCAGCCGAGGTGGGACAACCCGATCGCCGCCCCGACCAGCACGATCATGTTGGCGATCGGCAGGTACCCGATCAACGACGAGACCAACAGCCCGCGCTGCAAGGTGCTGGGCCGTAACGGCAACAGCGCGAAGCGACGCGGATCGACCGTCTCGTCGATACCGAAGGCGACCAGCGGAGTCAGCACCCAGGCGATCAACTGCAGGCTGAACACACCGGTGATGACCAGTCGACCGACGTCGGGCCCGGCCCGCAGCAGGCTGAGGGAGAACGCCACGAACCCCAGCAGCACCGCCAGCACTGCGAGGCCGACCAGCATCCACGCCCGTTTGGCGGTGGGCAGACTGCGCAGCCGACTGGTGACCAGGCGCCATTTCAGGCTTGCGAAGATCGCAGCCACTCGAGTCCCTCCATCCCTCGGTCCTGTCCGCCGATGAGATGGAAGAACGCGTCGTCCAGCGACGCGGCGTCACCGCGGACGGCGGCGAGTTCGCCGGCGGCCACGATCCGACCGTCGCTCATCACCGCGACGTGACTGCACAACTCCTCCACCAATGCCATCACATGTGAGGAGAAGATGACGGTCCCGCCGCCGGCGCAGAATCGGCTCAGGACGCCGCGGATCACCCGAGCGGATATCGGATCGACGGCCTCCAGCGGCTCGTCCAGCAGCAGCAGCGGCGGTGAATGCAGCAGGGCGGCGGCCAGGGTGATCTTCTTGCGCATGCCGGTGGAGTAGTCGGCGACCAGTTTGGTGCCGGCGTCGGTCAGATCCAGCACATCGAGCAGTTCGGTGGCCCGCTGGTTGACCACATCGGCGGCGATCCCGCGCAGCCGGCCGAGATAGCTGAGCAGCTCGGCACCGGAGAGACGTTCGAACAGCCGGAGTCCCTCGGGCAGCACGCCCATCCTGGCCTTGGCGGTGACCGGGTCGGCCCAGACGTCCACCCCGGTGACGAACACCCGCCCGGCGTCCGGGCGCAGCAACCCGGTGACCATCGACAGGGTGGTGGTCTTGCCGGCGCCGTTCGGGCCGACCAGGCCGAAGAACGAGCCGCCGGGCACATCGAGGTCGATCGCGTCGACGGCGGCTTTCTCGCCGAATCTCTTGGTCAGACCGCGCAGTGCCAACGCCTGACCGGCAGTGGCCGGATCCATCGACGTGGTCGCTGGATAGGCCGGAATGGACGTGCTGACAGGGTCATTGGACGGTGACACCGGTTCTGTTCCCGACATGCGGCCACCTTGCCACAAGCTCAGGTAGCGACGAACAAGTGCAGCAGGGCCCATCCGACGACGGCGCTGGGCAGCAACGAATCAAGCCGATCCATCACGCCGCCATGTCCCGGAAGCAGTCTTCCCATGTCCTTGACCCCGATGTCGCGTTTGATCAGCGACTCGATCAGGTCACCGATCACCGCCACCACGGCCAGTACCACGCCCACCACCACACCCTGCCACCACGGATGATCGAGCATCAACGACACCGACAGCGCACCGCCGATCATTGCGGCGATCGCCGATCCGATGAAACCCTCCCAGGACTTCTTCGGCGAGATCGTCGGTGCCATCGGATGTCTGCCGAGCAGCGCCCCGCAGGCATAGCCGCCGGTGTCCGAGGCGACGACGACGATCAGGAAGGTCAGCACCCGTTGCGCCCCGTCGTGCGGCTGCACCAGCAGGGTGGCGAACGAGGCGAACAAACCCAGGTAGACCACCAGCAGCACACTGGCCGACACGTCGCGGAGGTAGCCGTCGGCGCCGCGCGGGAACCGCCAGAACAGACAGCAGAATGCCGTCAGCGCGGTGCCGAGAACCTGCGCCTGGTGGCCGAACGGCCAGGCCAGCGCGATGGTAGCCGCCGAGCCGAGACCCACCGGCAGCCAGGCGATCTCGATGCCGCGGGTCCTGCGCAACGTCTGGCTCATCTCCCAGACCGACGCCAGCACCGCGGCCGCGATGATCACCACGAACGCCGGCCGGTACACCAGCAGGCTGGTAACGATCAGGGCACCGAGTCCGAGCCCGATCCCGATGGCCATCGGCAGGTCGCGACCGGCCCTGGAACGCGCCGGGGTCGCCGGCAGCGGCTCGGGGGAATCCGCCCGACCCGTTGCACCCGCGTCGGCGGTGCCCATCGCGATGGCTGCTCCTCAGACTTCGAGGAGCTCCGCTTCCTTGTGCTTGACCAGCTCGTCGATGGTCGCGACGTACTTGTCGGTGGTGGTCTGCAGGTCCTTCTCGGCCCTGGACACCTCGTCCTCACCGGCCTCGCCGGCCTTGCTGATCCGATCGAGCTCTTCCTTGGACCGGCGGCGGATGTTGCGCACAGCGACCTTCGCATCCTCGCCCTTGGAGCGGGCCTGCTTGCCGAGGTCCTTACGCCGTTCCTCGGTCAGTTGCGGGAAAACGATCCGCAGGACATTGCCGTCCGAGGACGGGTTGATGCCGAGATCGCTTTCCTGCAAAGCCTTTTCGATGTTCTGCAGCTGGCTGGCATCGTAGGGTTTGATGATCGCCATCCGGGCTTCCGGCACATTGATGGTGGCCATCTGCGGCAGCGGGGTGGGCGAACCGTAGTAGTCGATGGTGATCTTGCCGAACATGTTCGGGTTGGCTCGGCCGGTCCGCAGCATCGACAGGTCCTCCTTGACGACGCTGACCGCCTTCTCCATCTTCTCCTCGGCATCGAGGAGTGTGTCGTCGATCATGGTGTCCCTTTCGTTGAACCGGATGACGATGGGTGATCGCTGCCCGTCCCGGCTCCGGTGATCCGGGCCGGCGGCCAGCGGCCGCAGGCTAGTGCGGGGTGTGCACCAGGGTGCCGATCGGCTCGCCGCGCACTGCTCTGGCGATGTTTCCCTGCTCCAGCATGTTGAACACGATGATCGGCATGGCGTTGTCCATGCACAGGCTGAAGGCGGTCGCGTCGGCCACCTCGAGTCCGCGCTCCAGCACCTCCCGATGGGCGATCTCGGTGAACATGGTGGCGGTCGGGACTTTGCGCGGATCGGCATCGAATACCCCGTCCACCGCCTTGGCCAACAGCACCACCTCGGCGCCGACCTCCAGGGCTCGCTGCGCGGCGGTGGTGTCGGTGGAGAAGTACGGCATGCCGACGCCGGCGCCGAAGATCACCACCCGGCCCTTCTCCAGGTGTCGGATCGCTCGACGGGGGATGTACGGCTCGGCCACCTGTCCCATGGTGATGGCGGTCTGCACCCTGGTCTCCAGACCTTGCTCACGTTCCAGGAAGTCCTGCAGCGCCAGGCAGTTCATCACGGTGCCCAACATGCCCATGTAGTCGGAGCGGGCCCGGTCCATGCCGCGGGTCTGCAGCTCGGCGCCGCGGAAGAAGTTGCCGCCGCCGATCACCACTCCGAGTTGCACGCCGCTGTTGACCACGTCGGCGATCTGCTGAGCCACGGCGGAGACGACGATCGGATCGACACCGACCTCGCCGCCGCCGAACATCTCCCCGCCCAGCTTCAGCAGCACTCGGGTGAACGGTCGTCGCGGACTCGGCTGCTCGCCACTGCTGTCGACTGTCGCCGGGTCGATTCCGGGCTGCTCGCCGCTCGACAGTTGTTCGGTCATCGGTCGCCCATCGGTCACCGTCATTCGCTCACCCTTCGCCGCCACCGGTCCTATCCTGCCCGATGATCGGCCTTCCGATTGATCGGCATCGAACCCGGACAGCCGACAGCGGGCCGGCCGGGAGAATCCCGAGCGGCCCGCTGCGATGCATCAGGCGGTGCCGACCTCGAACCGGACGAAGCCGCGGACGGCGACACCGGCCTCCGTCAGCTGGGCGCCGACGGTCTTCTTGGAGTCCAGCACGCTGGACTGTTCGACCAGCACCGAATCCTTGTAGAACCCGTTGATCCGACCCTCCACGATCTTCGGCAGCGCCGCTTCCGGCTTGCCCTCCTCGCGGGCGGTGGCCTCGGCGATCCGCCGTTCGGAGGCGAGCACCTCGGCCGGAATGTCGTCGCGGGAGACGTACCGGGCCTTGAGCGAGGCGATCTGCAGGGCGGCCTGCCGGGCAGCCTCCGCAGCGTTCGACGTGTCCCCTTCGAAGGCCACCAAGACGCCGATCGACGGCGGCAGATCCGCCGACCGCTTGTGCAGGTAGACCGCCGTCGGCGCGTCGAACTTGGCGACCCGATTGAGTACCAGCTTCTCGCCGATTTTCGCCGACAACGCCGTGATGGCGTCCTCGACCGTTCCACCGCCGGCGACCGGCGCCGACAGCACGCCCTGCACAGTGCCGTCGACGTCGCCGGCGGCGGCCTCGGCGACCGTCGCCGCCAGATCGGAGAACTCGGAGTTCTTGGCCACGAAATCGGTCTCGCAGTCGAGTTCGATCAGGGCGTTACCGCTGGTGGCGACCATGCCCTCGGCGGTGGTCCGCTCGGCCCGTTTGCCGATGTCCTTGGACCCCTTGATCCGCAGTACCTCGACGGCCTTGTTGAAGTCGCCGTCGGTCTCCTCCAACGCTTTCTTGCAATCCATGAAGCCGGCGCCGGTCATCTCGCGGAGCTTCTTGACGTCGGCGGCGCTGTTGTTCGCCATGCTGATTGGTCGTCCTGTTCTGTCGATGGCCGACCGGACCCCCAGGTCCGATCGGCGGCGGGCTCAAGGTCAGTGGGCGGTCTCGTCCGGAGTGGAGGCAGCAGGCACAGCCTGCTCTGCCGGGGCCTCGGATCCGGCCGGTGCCTCCGCGGCCGGAGCTGTCGTCTCGACAACCGGAGCTGCCGTCTCGGCAGCCGGAGCTGCCGTCTCGGCAACCGGAGCTGCCGGTGCACCAGCCGGTGCGGCCTCTGCTGCCGGAGTGTCGGCTCCAGCTGCTGCTTCGGCCTCGTTCGCGGCCAGCAGTTCCCGTTCCCACTCGGCCAACGGCTCCTCACCGGAGGCGACAGCGGCGCCACCGGACCGCGCCAGCAGGCCGTGCGCGACGGCCTCGGCCACCACCTTGGTGAGCAGCCCGGCCGAGCGGATCGCGTCGTCGTTGCCGGGGATCGGGAAGTCCACCTCGTCCGGATCGCAGTTGGTGTCCAGCACGGCGACCACCGGGATGTTCAGCTTGCGAGCCTCGCCGACGGCGATGTGCTCTTTCTTGGTGTCGACGATCCAGACCGCACTGGGCACCTTCGCCATGTCGCGGATGCCGCCCAGAGTCTTGGCCAGCTTGTCCTTCTCGCGGGTCAGCAGCAGTACTTCCTTCTTGGTGCGACCCTCGAACTCACCGGACGCTTCCATCGCCTCGAGGTCCTTGAGTCGCTGCAGCCGCTTGTGCACGGTGGAGAAGTTGGTCAGCATGCCGCCCAGCCAGCGGTGGTTGACGTAGGGCATGGACACCCGCGTCGCCTGTTCGGCGATGGCCTCCTGGGCCTGCCGCTTGGTGCCGACGAACAGTACGCTGCCGCCGTGCGCAACGGTCTGGCTGACGAACTCGTACGCCCGGTCGATGTACGACAGGGTCTGCTGCAGATCGATGATGTAGATGCCGTTGCGCTCGGTGAAGATGAATCGCTTCATCTTCGGATTCCACCGGCGGGTCTGGTGTCCGAAGTGGACACCCGCGTCCAGCAACTGACGCATGGTGACGACAGCCATGGCTGTCCTTTCCAGTCGTGCGCATAGCGGCGTCCCGGAGCCGGATCTGCTCAAGGGAACGGCCGGTGATGCGTCATTCGGTTGTCGCTCCCGACCGGGTGGTCGCGAGCCCTGACGCCCTCGGGTCCACCACTCCGGGCGATGTCCGGAGACCTTGGTGCACTCCGCCGGTGCGGCTGGAACAGCGGCCGCGGGAAAGGGCGTGCGAAGTCACCCCGCTGATGCGAGATGCTCGGACAATCGTACGGGAGCGGGTGTCGGATCAGCGAATCGTTCACCCTCGGCCGACCAGCCGGTTCCACACAGTGCAGGTTGTCCACACAGTGCCGGTTGTCCACACAGTGCCGGTTGTCCACACAGTGCCGGTTGTCCACACAGTGCCGGTTGTCCACACCGGCCGATGTTCGGCACCCGGAACGTCGAGCGGTGCGGCAGCCTGGATCGATGAGCACATTCGGCTGGGCCGGCCGGATCCGGACCTCGATGGTCGTGACGGTCAGCATCGCTGGGACAGTGGCATCGGCGTCAGTGGGTGAACCAGCGTCTGCGGTCTCCCCGGTGTCAGCGGTCGTGGCCTCGGTGGTCGCGCCGGCCTCGGTGGCAGTCCACTATCGACTACCGGTCACCGGCCCGGCGCGGATCCTGATCCCGTTCCGACCGCCCGCAGAGCGTTGGGGTGCTGGTCACCGGGGTGTCGATCTGGTTGCCGGAGCGGGCGCCGGGGTACGGGCGGCCGGTTCCGGTGTGGTGGCCTACGCCGGCCGGCTGGCAGATCGCGGAGTGATTTCCATCCGGCACAGCGCCACGTTGCGGACCACCTACGAGCCGGTTCGTCCACTGGTCGCAGTCGGCCAACATGTGCAGACCGGTCAGCCGATCGGGGTGGTGGAACCCGGCCACCTGCCGTGTGCGCCCGCCGACTGTCTGCACTGGGGTGCCAGGATCGGCGCCGATCACCACATCGATCCGATGGCGCTGCTCAACGGGTGGCCGATCCGACTCAAACCCTGGGCCGGTCCGGCCGGATGAGGGCCGGACCGGTCCAGGGTCGGTCGCAGGACAACGGGCGCCGGCTGCCGATCAGTACGGCGAGTGACCGAAGACGTGCACGGTGTCGCCATAGTCCAGCGCGTACCAGAAATAGTTGGCCGCCGCATATGACAGGTGAATGCAGCCGTGCGACTGGATCGACAGACTTCCCTCGTGGAAGGCGGTACCGCCGTCGAAGAAGATCGCGTACGGCATCGGTGCGTCATCGAAGATCGAAGACTTGTGGTCGATGTCCTTCCAGTACACCGCGAACGTTCCTGGATCAGTCCGGTATCCCGATCGTCCGGAGAGCATCGGTACCGGACCGTAGATGACCCGGCCACCCTCCTGGATCCACGTCTTGTTGTTCGTCAGATCGACACAAGCGCGGGCGTAGACGGAGCAGGGACTCCGGGTTGCTGCCACTTCCACCGAAACAGTTGCGCTGGAAGCGGAGAAGTGCGCATCACCCGGATAGCTCGCCGAGATGGTGTGGGTACCGGGAGCCAACCGTGCGTATGAGAGCCCGCCGCTACCGGACGACAGCCCCTTGGTCGACACGGTCCGACCGTCGATCGAGACGGTGACATTGCCGGTCGGCACCCACAGGGTGCCGTTCACCCGGAAGGCTGCCGACGTCGAGTTCGCCGACAACGACACCGACGACATCCGCTTGGTGACGATGGTTGCTCGACCGGCCGATGACCCCAGCGTCAGCCAATTGCCGTAGTAGGCAACCTTGAAGTCGTTGCGACCCAACGGAGTGGACGGCGAGATGAGGAATCGCGCCCGACCGCCGGACAACACGGTCCGGTAGACCAGTGTGCCGCCCTTGTAGACGCCGATCGCGCCGGTCGGGGTGAAGCCGATCGAGCTGACTGTCACCGAGCCCCAGCCGCCCGTTCCCAGCGAGAACCGAGGAGCCAGGCTGATTGCGAGCGTCGAGCGAGTACGCACGACGGTCAGGTTGACCAGTGTCGAACTGGACCCGCGCACCGAGCTGCTGCTGGGAATGAATACTGCATAGAAGCGATGGAATCCGACGGCCAGCGTCGCCGACAACAGGAACTGGCCAAGCCCGGCGGCGTCGGTGCGCACGATCGCGACATTCCGACCGTTTTCGCGGATCTGCACCGTCCCCTGGCCCGCCTTGCCGTCGCCGGTGACGGCAGCGACGGTGAGTCTGGTCCGGTTCGGATTGCCGTACTCGCGGGCGGCCGCCGAGATTCCCAACCGGACGCCCGAGGTCACTGATAGGGCCGCGACCTGCGTCATTCCAGCGCCTGCGCCGGAAGCGGCGGTGGCCATGGCTGGCGTGAGAACCGATCCGAGCAACAGGCCGGCCACTGCGGTGCTCAGGTACTTCCAACGCCGCCGCAGCGAGGTCGGCTGGAACGTCTGGGCTGCCATGAGTGCGCTCCTGGATCGGCTGTTCGGACGGGAAGATCGCTCTATTGATGTCGGACGACCGCCCCCAGTTGCGCCGGCTGGGAGAAGTCGGTACGAATTCACCTGATCGGCCTACTGCGGTTCGCCGGAACGAAGCATACCGGCGAACCGCAGGCCCTGATACCCTGCGCAGCACTGCCCGGTTCCGTCAACCGCGAAGTAGTTGATCGACGGTGCGAAGTGGGAATCGCCGGAGTAGTTGACCTGGTAGCCAGACCGGCCGCCCACCACCAGCGGTTCCGGGAAAGTGACCTGATCGCCGGACAATCTGGCGCTGAAAAGACCGATTCCGGATCAGGTGAGAATCGGGTGACGACCACCGTTCCGGTCGGCAAGAGGAGGGCACCGTTCACTCTGGCTGTCCTCGGCGCGAACGACGATGGCAGCGACCTTCATCGGCAGCGACCCACCGGCACCCACCGACACCCGCACGTCGGCATTCGTGCTGATCCACGAACCCGACCGCAGCACCGTCAGGCCGCCGGGTCGGCGAGTCACCGAGCCTGGTGGTGCTGAACCGTTGCTGCCGCTGCCAACTGGCGCCCAGCATGCGCTGCGTTCGCGGTGGCCGGAACCAACAATGCCGTCAACCCGATCGCAGCAGCGGCCGCACCCGCCACCGACTTGTTACGTCCCATCAGGCCCTCGGATGCGCCTGCCGGTACACCGCTACCAATCGTTCTGCGGACACGTGGGTGTAGATCTGCGTGCTCCCCAAACTGGCGTGTCCCAACAGTTCTTGCACCGTCCGAAGATCGGCCCCGCCGGACAACAGGTGAGTGGCTGCGGAGTGCCGGAGACCGTGTGGCGCCATGTCGTGATTGCCGTCCAGCACCGACGTGCGTCGGTGCACCACGGCGCGTACGGCACGTTGGTCGATCCGACCACCGCGCCGCCCGAGGAACATCGCCGTCCCAGACTCCCCCGATGTCAACACCGGCCGCCCCGTCGTCAACCATTCTCCGAGGGCGTCGTCGGCCGGCCGGCCGAACGGCACGGTGCGTTCCTTGGCCCCCTTGCCGAGTACTCGCAACACCCGTCGATGCCGATCGACGTCGTGGAGATTCAGGCCGGTGAGCTCGGAGACCCGGATGGCACAGGCGTACAACAATTCCAGCATCGCCTGATCGCGGATCGCGATGGCCAGATCTGCCGGCTCTCGCCGGTCGGCGGGGTCGGGTCCGGTGCCCGGCCGCCCGCCACGATCGGTGCTCTGAGACCGGCGGTCGCCGTCCAACATCGCTCTGGCCTGATCCTCGCGGAGCACGGTCGGCAACGTCCTGGCCGATCTGGGCGATGCCAACCTCGCTCCGGCATCGCTGTCGCTGTGCGCGGTGCGGCGACACCATGCGGTGAACGATCGGGCAGCGGCGGCCCGACGGGCCACCGACGATGCTGCGGCGCCGGAGGTTCGCAGCCGGGCCAGCCAACTTCGCAGGGTGCCGAGTTCGATGCCCTGCGGCGTACTGATGCCCATCCGCCCGGCGTGATCGAGCATCGAGGTGACGTCGGCGGTGTACGCCGTCACGGTCGCGGCCGACAGCGAGCGTTCGGCGGCCAGATGACGGATGAAGCCCTCGAGCGCTGCCGCCAGTTCCGGGGGCAGGGTCGCCCTGCTGACCGACGTTGCCGACCCACGAGGGCTCATGGGAGTGACTCTGACAAATTGTGTACACACGGTCAAGATGACTCGCGGCAACGACAGAATTTCGTCGGTGATCACCTGTTTGCTCACCATTGCGGTGACTCTCTGATCTACCGCCGAGGTCAGTTCTCAGGCGATTGTACAAATGATTCACGATGCTTATATCGTCCCGGAAATGCGCACAGTATGGTCGGCCCTCGGTACTGCTCTGGCCGGAATTTTGGTGACCGGGACCTTGATGGTCATTCCGGCGACCACCGCGTCGGCCTCCGGCTGGGGCGGTGGCGACAATCCCGATTGGAACAACACCGCCACCGGCATCAACGACGGCAACCGGTGCGCAGGTTGGACGAACCGGAGCATGACCGGGACGCTGACCGGGCAGGACGGTCTCGCAGTGAACGCCACCATTGGGTTCGACTTCCGGGATGCCCAGGATCGCAACATCGACCTGGCCTCCGGTTGCGTGACATCGGGGTACAGCACCATCGTCCAGCTGAACCATTACGTCAGCGGAGTCGGAGCCCGGGCCGGCAGCATGCAGTACGACGCCCAGGGACAAGCCAAGGGTGCCGTCAATGCCGGTTGGTCGCTCCAGCATCTGCCGGCCAACGTGACGAACGTCTGGATCGAGACCTACGTCCGCGCCTACACCGGAAGCCCTTGCGGCATGGGGTGCGCCGGCAATGCCAGCTTGGGCAAGTACGGCTGGACCAACCGTCGGCAGGTGAAGATCGTCTATCCGCAGCCAGTGCTTCGGTTGGTGGCAGCAACCACCCCACGATTCGGCGGCAGTACGGGTGCCATTGAGGTCACCCTGGCGAATCTGCAAGGTCAGAAGATGGACTATCAGGCCTGCAACGGGACCACCATCAAGCGATCCTGTCTCCAGCTGCATGCCTGGTCAACGGCCACCCCGGAAGGTCAGATCCTGCAGGGCTGGGGGGCCGGAGGGAAAATCGGCACCGCGTACTGGCGGCTCGATTCGTTGGCTTCCGGCCAGCCGTACAAGGTGCGGTTCGCGCACATCGGCGCGAATGGACTGCAGGTCGCCACCTATCAAGGAATGACTCGGTCCTACCCGGGGTATGTCAGCAAGCTCACCGTTCGCACTCCCTGAGTCATCGCAGCCGGTTATCGCTGGACCTCTCCTCCCTTTGATATCGGTCGCGCTGATAAACGGACAATGACAGACCTGACCGCCGGCATTTCGACAGCAAAGCGCTGACGACACCGCATTTCTTGCGATCCCACTTGCTGAATGGCGGAAGTCAGCGGGTGATTCGCCGCCAGTTGGCTCCATCCCGTCCCGCCATTTCCTGCAGTTCCAGTTCGGCCAGGGCCACCATCACCTCCGCGCCGGGGACGCCGGACTCGTCGGCGATCTCCCGCACCGTTGTGGTGCCGCGCGCCGGCAGTGCCTCGTAGACCCTGGCCGAATCACCGCACACCCGGTCGGTGGGCCGGATCGGAGCTGCCGACGGCGCCGACAACTCGTGCGTGCCCAACGCCTCCAGTACGTCACGGGCGTTGGCAGCCAACAACACTCCCTCGGTGCGCAACAGCTCGTGACAACCGACGGACAGGGCCGAAGTGACCGGCCCGGGAACGGCCATCACTACCCGGTTCAGGTCCCGGGCTGCGTTGGCGGTGCTGAGGGTGCCCGACCGCGGTCCGGCTTCGACCACCACGGTGATGGCGCCGAACGCCGCGATCAACCGATTGCGCACCAGGAATCGATGCCGGGCCGGGGTGGTTCCCGGTGGGTACTCGCTGACCACGGCGCCACCGCCGCGGGCGATGCGATCGATCAGCTCACGATTCGCGATCGGGTACACCCGGTCGATGCCGCAGGCCAGCACAGCGACAGTCGCTGCCGGGCCGGCCGCCTGGATCGCCCCGTGATGCGCCGCCGCATCCACCCCGAAGGCGGCTCCGGAAACCACCAGGCAACCGGCGGCGGCCAGGTCGCCGGCCAGCTCTCCGCCGAACCGCCGACCGTAGGCGGTGCAGGCCCGGCTGCCGATCACTGTCACCACGCCGCGTTGATCGGCCGGCAGCGCGGCTCCGCGGAGATACAGTCCGAGGGGGGCCGGTAGGTGCACCCGGTTCGCCATCGAGAACCCGATCATGGTGGCATCCGGCCATTCGTCGTCTTCCGGGATTGCCAGTCTGGCACCGTGCCGTGCTGCTACTCGAAGATCCGAGATCGCCTGCTGGCGAAGGTCTTTCGGCTCCCGGCCGGCGCACCGGGCGGTGACGCACCGCAGCAGAGCGGATGGCACGTCGCCGGTGCAGATCCGCTGCCAGGCGGCCACCGGGCCGTTCTCGGCGACGAAGGCCACCAACGCCGGCGCCGGCGGTTCGGCCACCCGTAACAAGCCGGCTCTGGCGATCCGCAGTTCGTCCGACGGCGGCTCCGGTCCCGAGCTCCGGCCCGGGCCGGCCGTTGGCGGCATCACAGGTCCTCCCCACAGCGCAGGGCCAGTGCCCGACCCACGTCGGCCCGGCTCGGTACCTCCCGGCCGGACAGGTCCGCGGACGTCAATGCCAGCCGCAGCACCCGGTCGTAGCCGCGTCCGGTCAGCCGGCCGGCTCGGACCGCACGTTCGACCAGTTCGGTCTCCTGACGGCCGGCCTTCCACTGTCGCCGAATCACTGGCCCGGGCACCTCACCGTTCAACAACCACGGCGTCGAACGCCAGCGGTGGGCCGCCCGATGCCTGGCTGCCAGCACCCGCTCGGCGATCGGCGCCGTCGGCTCAGGCTGCTCGGCCGTACTGGTCAGCGCGGTCGGATCGAGTGGTGGCAGATCGATCCGGATGTCGATCCGGTCCAGCAGCGGGCCGGACAGTCGACTCAGGTAGCGGCGTCTGACTCCCGACGGGCAGCTGCAGTCCACATCCCTGGCGGCAGCACACGGACACGGATTGGCGGCCAGCACCAATTGGAATCGGGCCGGATAGCGCACCGCCCCGGAGGCTCTCGCCAGCATCACGCCACCGGACTCCATCGGCTGCCGCAGGCCGTCCAACACCGTCGGCCGGAACTCCGGCGCCTCGTCCATGAACAGCACGCCACGATGCGCGAGGCTGACGCTGCCCGGTCGGATCAGTCCGCTGCCGCCGCCAATAATGGCGGCCAGCGACGCCGTGTGATGTGGATCGACGAACGGCGGCCGAGTGATCAGCGGCATCGTCTCGTCCAAACTGCCGGCCACTGAATGCACCGCCGTCACCTCCAGCGATTGGCCGGCGTTGAGTCCCGGCAGCAGGCCGGGCAGCCGGGTGGCGAGCATGGTCTTGCCAGCGCCCGGCGGGCCGATCATCGCCAGGTGATGCCCACCGGCGGCAGCCACCTCCAGGGCCGCCCTGGCCTCGGGCTGACCGAGCACGTCCGCCATGTCGGCGAACCGCGCGGCTCGGGGCAGCGGGACCGCCGCGTTCTCCACCAGTCGATCCGGCTCCCCGTTGAGGTGAGCCAGCAGATCGCCCAGGGCGCCAACTCCCCGCACCGTCAGCCCGGACAACACCGCCTCGCTCAGATTGCCGATCGGCACGATGGCCTCGCTCCGGCCGGCTGCCCGAGCGGCCAGCAACAGCGGTAGCACGCCGCGAACGGGCCGCACTCCGCCATCCAGGCCCAGCTCACCGACCAGCACGACGCTGCCGGCTCGGCCCGCCGGCACCACGTCCGCCGCTTCCAGCAGCGCCACCGCCAGCGCCAGGTCGTAGCCGGCACCCTTCTTCGGCAGTGCCGCCGGCGACAGCGCCAGGGTGATGCGCTTGTCCGGCCATTTGTGACCGGAGTTCATCACCGCGGCGCGCACCCGATCCCGCGCCTGGTAGACGGCGGCATCGCCCAGACCGATCACCGTGGTACCGGGCAGACCGCCGGCCAGATCTGCCTCCACCTGCACCAGGTGGCCGACCACCCCGTCCAGCGCCACCGACCAGGTCCGCGCCAGCGACATCAGAACGCCGCCGGCAAGTACGTCAGGGTCGGTTCGGCCCGTGGTGGCCACAACACCGAGATGACGTCGAACTGAGTGGGTCGCCAGCCCGTCACATGAGTGGACAGCCAGACCCCGGCCAGCCGCCGGATCTTGCGTCGCTTGCCGCGGGTGACCGATTCGGCGGGGATGCCGTATCCCTCCCCGCTGCGGGTCTTGACCTCACAGAAGTAGACCCGGCCGAGCCCATCGGTGGCGATGATGTCGAGCTCGCCCTCACGGCATCGCCAGTTGCGTTCCAGCACCACCAGGCCGAGTTCGGTGAGGTAGTCGGCGGCCAGCTGCTCGCCGTTTCGACCGAGCACTCGGCGCGGATCCTCCGGTCGGCCGGCATCCCCGGACTTGCCCATGTTGCTCCCCCGTCACCCTTCGAACCGACCATCGTCGGCGTACATCGAAGGATGACGATCGGCGCAGACGCCCGGAAGAGTGCCGCGGGGAAATGTGGACAGACCGGGGTGTGTGGACTATTCGATGTTGTCCGGCAGCCGGAGATCCGGCTTGTCCAGCTCCTCGACGTTCACGTCCTTGAACGTCACCACCCGCACGTTCTTGACGAACCGCGCCGGCCGGTACATGTCCCACACCCAGGCATCGGACATCCGCACCTCGAAGTACATGTCGCCCTCCGGGTTTCGGACCTGCAGGTCGACCGCGTTGCACAGATAGAAGCGCCGCTCGGTCTCCACCACATAGGCGAACTGGCTGACGATGTCGCGGTACTCGCGGTACAGCGAGAGCTCCATCTCGGTCTCGTACTGCTCGAGATCCTCCGCGCTCACCGAGTCACCACCCTGTTCTGATCATCTGGCCCGAGTCTTCGTGATCGTCCGGACTGTCCACACCATCATCGCCCACCAGCCGCCAACTACGCCGGTGCACCGCACTCGGACCGATGGCCCTGATCGCCGCCAGATGATCCGGCGTGCCGTAACCCTTGTTCACCGCGAAGGCGTACTCGGGGAAATACGGATCGAGTCGGGTCAGCAGCCGATCCCGTTCGGTCTTGGCCAGCACGCTGGCGCCGGCCACAGCTGCACAGGTCAAATCGGCCTTCACCTTCAGATGGACCGGCGGCCCGGACCGCGTTGTCGGCGCGATGGGGACCTCGTCGACCGCACATTCGTCTGCCCGCTTGTCCCCCATCGGCTCACCGAACGGGTCACCGAACAGCGACGGCTGGCCGCTGCCGGTCACCGGGCGTGGCGGGGCCAGATAGTCGTGCTTACCGTCCAGCAGGATGGCGTCCACCGCCGGCAGCTGGGCCAGCGCCCGTTGGGCCGCCGCTCGCAGTGCTGCCATGATGCCGATCGCGTCGATCTCCACCGCGCTGGCGTGTCCGACGGCGAACTCCTTGGCCCACCGGCAGATCGGGGCGATCAACGATTCCCGGGCGCCCGGCGTCAGCAGCTTGGAATCCCGCAGCCCCTCCGGCACCCGGCCGATCCGTTCGGTCACTACCACCACACCGATGGTGACCGGGCCGGCCAACGCTCCCCGGCCCACCTCGTCCATCGCCGCGAGCCGCAGGCAGCCCTCACGCAGCAGGGTCTTCTCCAGCCGCAGGCTGGGCCGGATCGGGCCGGTGCGTACCGGTGCCGGTCGCGGTGTCCGGGCGCGGGAGCCCACCGTCATCGCCTTCACCCGCCCCGGTGATCGATCTGGGGATCACCGATGGTGTCCCATCTCGATATCGGCATGATGATGAAGATCGCCTTGCCGATCACGTCGTCCACCGGAATCGGCCCCTGACATGACGCGGGATCGCCGGCGTGCTGACAGTGGTACGAGGAGTCCGCCGACCTCAACCGGTGATCGCCCATCACCCAGACCTGCCCGGACGGCACCTGGACCGGTCCGAAACATCGCTCCGACACATGCAGGCGGCTCGACTCGGCCAGATGCGCGTCGCTACAGTCGGATTCCCCGGGTTCAAACGGGATGGGCTCGTAGATGTACGGCTCGTCCAAGGACACTCCGTCAACGGTGACGTTGCCGCCGGCATCACAGCACTTCACCGTCTGACCGCCGATGGCGATCACCCGTTTGACGTAGTCCTTCTCGTTCGGTGGTGCGATGCCGATCACCGAGCCGACGGCCTGCCCGAGCTTGCCCAGCCAACTTGTCGGGCCGGGGATGTTTGCCTCTTCGGCCCAGGTCGGCGGGCCCTTGAAGACCACCACATCGCCCGGCTCCGGGTCCGAGAAGTCGTAGATGACCTTGTTCACCAAGATCCGATCGCCACCGGACTCGACCCCGTGCAAGGTCTGCTCCATCGAACCCGACGGCACGTAGTACACCTTGAACAGGAACGTCTGGATCAGAAAAGTGAGGATGAACGCCGTCACCAACAGGACCGGGATCTCCACCCACCAGGGCCGCTTCTGCGCCGGCCGCCGACGCCGCCCCGACTTCTCCCGCCACCGCTGCACCGCTGCGCCGTGCTCGTCTGCGGGCCCGGGTTTGTCCGGGTCTCCGGATCGGCCGCCGGCAGCGGTGCTGACCGGGGCCTCGATATCGATGGCCGTGGCGGTGTCTTGCGCGGTGGCCGACCGAGGAACGGCGGTCGGTTCAGGCCTGGGCCTGGGTACATCGCCAGCGGCGGGCCCGGCACTGCCGGACGAGGTGACACCGCCCGCATCCGAGTCGAAGGGATCGGATTCGTCGCGCGCGGGCCGGTGCTCGTTCATCAAGCGACAGGCTACGTGGCCGCCGGCCGCCCGGTCGTCATTCGCTCGGTGCCGCCGGCCGGTCATCCACCGCGGTGGTCGATTTCCGGATCGCCGATGGTGTCCCACCGCGACACCGGCATGATGATGAAGATCGCCTTCCCGATCACGTCGGCGACCGGGACCGGACCCTGACACCTCCCCGGATCGCCTCCGCCCTGGCAGAAGTAGGAGGAGTCCTTGGAGTTCGACCGATGGTCACCCATCACCCATAGCTGCCCGTCGGGCACCACCACCGGTCCGAAGCACCGCTGCGACACGTGCTCACGGGTCGACTCGGCCAAATGTGCAGTGCTGCAATCGATGTCACCCGCGGTGAACTCGAACGGCTGATAGATGTAGGGCTCGGTCAGCGCCACCCCGTCAACGATGAGGTGGCCGCCGGCATCACAGCACTTCACCGTCTGACCGCCGATGGCGATCACCCGCTTGACGAAATCCTTCTCATTGGGCGGAGCGATGCCGACGACCGAACCGACGGCCTGCCCGAGCGTGCCCAGCCAGTTGCCCGGTCCGGTGACCGCGGTTTCCGGTGCCCAACTGGGCGGGCCCTTGAAGACCACCACATCGCCCGGCTCCGGGTCCGAGAAGTCGTAGATGACCTTGTTCACCAAGATCCGATCGCCACCGGACTCGACCCCGTGCAAGGTCTGCTCCATCGAACCCGACGGCACGTAGTACACCTTGAACAGGAACGTCTGGATCAGAAAAGTGAGGATGAACGCCGTCACCAACAGGACCGGGATCTCCACCCACCAGGGCCGCTTCTGCGCCGGCCGCCGACGCCGCCCCGACTTCTCCCGCCACCGCTGCACCGCGTGGTGGGAATTGCCGTCGGCATCCTCGGAATCGGCGTCCTCGGAATCGGCATCGTCCGGAGTCGGTTCGCCGACCTCGCCGACCGACGTTCCGCCTTCCGGAACGACCACGCCGGCGTCCCACTCGAGGTCGCCGCCGGCGGGCCGGTGTTCGTTCATCGACCGGCGGGCACGGGGTTCGGAACAGCCGACACCGAAAGCCGATCCGGATCAGCGGACGAAGTCGCGCTTCTCCTTGATCTTGGCGGCCTTGCCGCGCAGTTCGCGCAGGTAGTAGAGCTTGGCGCGGCGGACGTCGCCGCGGGTGACCAGTTCGATCCGGTCCAGGTTCGGGGAGTGCACCGGGAAGGTCCGCTCGACCCCGACGCCGAAACTGACCTTGCGGACGGTGAAGGTCTCCCGGATTCCACCACCCTGACGACGGATCACATGGCCGGCGAAGACCTGGATCCGGGAGCGGGTGCCTTCAATGACCTTGACGTGCACCTTGACGGTGTCGCCGGGGCGGAAGTCCGGGATGTCGGACCGCAGGGAGGCGGCGTCCAGGGCGTCCAGGGTGTTCATGGGTGATTCCTCTTCACTCGTGCGTCGTCGTGCAACTCGCGATGGTCACGCCGGCCCCGGTTGGGCGGGCGGCACGAAGCGCGGCGCTGGCGCCGGCTTCGATACTTCGGTGGTGTCGCGCAGGCAGCGTCGAACAAGCCCGCGGGTGGCAACCTGTCCAGTTTGCCACCAAGCCGGGTCGATCACGAAATCTCGCCAGGTAGCGGCCGGGGCCACCCGGCCGACCGGCGCTCGGCCAGCCGCTCAGTGCCAGGCGCGGAGCCTGGACGCAGCGGGCGGAACGTCGACCTGGCCCGCTGCCATCGCGATGACGAGGTCGTAGGCCGGGTCGTCCGGAGCATCGAGATCCACTCCATTCAGACCATAGAAGACCACCACCGCCAGCCAGCCGAGGCGCTCGTTGCCATCGACGAGAGGGTGATTGCGCACGATCGATTCCAGCAGCGCAGCGGCCTTGGCGTCGATCGAGCAGTAGGCGTCTTGGCCGTAGAGCGAGGTGGTCGGACGGTGGACGGCCGAGTCGAGCAATCCCAGATCTCGGAACGGTCCGACCTCGAGACCCCGCATCAGATACAGCAGACCCTCGAGAGCGAGGTACTCGGTCACCTACCGAGACGATCCAACAGGTCTGCGTAGCGCGGTTCGCAACGTGCCGGGGCGTAACGAACCACTGAAGCCGTTCGTAAGATCGGCCCGGCCAGCCGAGATCGCGGGTGCCGATCAGGCGTCGATGGACGACATGTCGCCGTATCGGTCGCCCTGCACAGCGTCTCGCGGTACCGCGGTGGCCAGCGCGATCAGGTCGTCGTCGGTCAGATCGACTGCAGCGGCCGCCGCGTTCTCCTCCAGATAGTGGACCCGCTTGGTACCGGGGATCGGCACCACGTCCTCGCCCTGGGCCAATACCCAGGCCAGTGCCAACTGTCCGGCGGTGACGCCCTTGGCCTCGGCCAGCCGGCGGATCTGTGCCACCAGCGCCAGGTTGGCATCCAGGGCCTCGCCCTGGAACCGCGGGAAGTAGGCCGATCGACGGGAGTCACCGGCCTCCAATGATTGATCGGTGACAGCGCCGGTCAACAGCCCGCGGCCGAGCGGCGAGTACGACACCAGCCCGATGCCGAGTTCCCGGATGGTGGGCAGGATCTCGTCCTCCAGATCCCGGGTGAATAGCGAGTACTCGGTCTGCAGTGCGGTGATCGGGTGGATGGCCGCGGCCCGCCGGATCGTCTCGACGGACGCTTCGGACAAGCCGAGATGGCGCACCTTGCCGGCGGTCACCAGTTCGGCCATCGCACCGACGGTGTCCTCGATCGGCACGTTCTTGTCAACCCGATGCTGGTAGTACAGATCGATGTGGTCCGTTCCGAGGCGCTGCAAGGAAGCGTCACACGCCGCGTGCACGTATTCCGGGCGGCCGTTGATGCCGAGCCTGGTGCCGTCCGGCAGCCGTTCGTTGCCGAACTTGGTGGCCAACTGCACCTGGTCGCGGCGGTCGGCAATCGCGGTGCCGACCAACTGCTCGTTGGTGAACGGGCCGTACATGTCGGCGGTGTCCAGGAAGGTGACGCCCAGTTCCAGGGCGCGGCGGATGGTGTCTATTCCGCTCTGCTCGTCGCCAGTGCCGTAGAACTCCGACATTCCCATGCAGCCGAGGCCGAGGGTGGAAACGGTCATTGGCGAAGCGGAACCGAGGGTGCGGGTGCCGATTGGTCGAGTGGACGGTGGGGTGGTGCTGGATGCGGTCATCCGCCCAGTCAACGCCCTCGAGCGCGCTCGAGGTCAAGTCCTGTTGATCCGGAAGGATCGCAATTCCGGCACGCCGGCACCGACCGCTGCCACCGCGATGACGCACAGCAAGCCGCCGCTGACCAGGGCCGTCGCCCCCGAGCTCAGGCCGGCCACGACACCGCCGCGCATGTTGCCCAGATCCGGCCCGGACGCCCCGACCATCTGCTCGACCGCGCCGACCCGGCCGCGCAGCGCATCGGGGGTCTCGAGTTGGATCATCGTCCCCCGGCAGACGACGGACATCGTGTCGGCCGCGCCGGCGATGATCAGGAAGCCGAAGCCGATCCATGGATCCCCTGCCCAGCCGAAGGCAGCCAGGCTGATCCCCCAGGCGGCGGAGCCGGTGATCATCGCCACCCCTGGCCGGTGGTAGCGGGTGAAGGTGCCGGAGAAGATCGAAGCCAGCACCCCACCGACGGCGATGGCCGTCAGGAACAGGCCGAGAGTGCGCGGATCGTCGGCGAATCGTTCGGCGTTGATCAGTGGGAACAGGCTGATCGGCATCGCCAACACTGTGGCGGCCAGATCGGTGATCAACGCGCCCCGGATGGTCGCGGTTGACGCGACGAATCGCAGGCCGTCCAGCAAACCGCCGATGCCGGTGCGGGCCACCTCGCCTTCCGGTCGCATCGTCGGCAATCCGAAGACCCCGTAGAACGCCGCACCGAAGGTGACGGCGTCGATCAGGTAGCAGCCGCCGACGCCGAGCCAGCCGATCAGCAAACCGGCGATCGCCGGGCCGATCAGCATCGACGCCTGGAAGCTGATGCCGGTCAGAGCCAGCCCGGCAGCCACCTGATTCGTGGCCAGCAGCCGGATGGTGAAGGTCCGGCCGGCCGGCGCTCCGGCCGCCGTGAAGCAGGACTGCAGTGCGACCAGACCCAGTACACCGAGCACCGGCAGATGTCCGGCAAATCCTTGCACCGCCAACAACAACGCCACCGAGAACTGGCCGACTGTGGTGATGAGCACCAGCCGACGACGGTCCAGCCGATCCGCCAATGAGCCGCCGATCAGCCCGATCAGCACCGTCGGGGTCGCCCGGGCAATGCCTACCGCGCCCGTCCACAACGGGCTGCCGGTCAACTGCCACACCTGGAACAGCACCGCAACCATCGTCATCTGGCCGCCGAATCCGGAGAACGTCCGGCCGATCCACAGTCGACGGAAGACCTGTGACCTGCGCAGCGGAGTCAGGTCGATGAATGCCCCGGCGGCCGTTATTGCCATGAGTCGTCCTGCTGCATCCGGTCGGTGATCCGGTCATGGAAGCTCTTGCGCCGCAGAGCTTCTTCGATGTCGGCGACGACCCGGCTGAGCGGATACGGGATCTCGGACTCCAGGTCGGAGACGGCACCCTCGGTGGCCCGCCACTCCGCTTCCAGGAACAGCAGCACGGTACGAGCCTTCGCTGTCAGGGCGATCCGCCGGGTGCGGGCATCCCGGCCGGGCATGCTGCGGACAAATCCGGTCTTGCGAAGCGCCGCCACCTTCTGGCTCATTGCCGAATGGGTGACGTCGATCGACTCGGCCAACTCGGTGATGGTCATCGGGCCACGAGAGTTCAGCCGGATCAGCACCATCGTCTGGCCGGGCCTGATGCCGAGGATGTCCACCTCGGCGTACAGCCGAGCGATCTCAGCATCGTTGGCCGCGAGCATCAGACGTAAAGGGCGCCAGACGCTCTGGTCGACCGGATCTTTCGGATAACGCTCAGCTCTGTCCACACCGGTATCGTAACAGCACTTATATAAGTACTGTTACACATTCTCCCCGGGCGCGGGGGGACAACCGGTGCCACCGCACGGGTGACGAAGTGCGCGAGCCTTGACTCAGCGGGGATAAACCGGTTTAGATATAAACCGGTTTAGTCCAGCTCACGAGTTGGCCGGCTGGCCGTCCCGAGGCAGCACCGTTCTCCGGTCACCGACGACCATCGGAAGCAGGCGGTATGGCGACGAAGCCCACCATCTCCGACGTCGCCGCGCGCGCCGGGGTGTCCAAGGGCGCGGTCAGTTTCGCTCTCAACGGGAGACCCGGTGTCAGTTCCGGAACCCGGGACCGGATCCTCGCCGCCGCGAAGGATCTCGGATTCTCCCCCAGCCACACCGCCCGGTCGCTGGCGAACAGCCGCACCGGCGCCGTCGGCATGGTGCTGGCGCGGCAGCCGGATCTGCTCCGCAGCGACCCGTTCTTCCCGCCGTTCGTTGCCGGTGTCGAATCGGTGATCGCTCCGTCCGGCCAGGCGCTGCTGCTGCGATTCGTGCCGGATGCGAAGGCGGAACGCGCCGCCTACACCGAACTGGCGCATGGCCGGGTGGACGGAGTACTGGTATCCGACCTGCGAGTGCGCGATCCGAGACCGGCACTACTGGCCGACCTGAAACTGCCCGCCGTCACGCTGAATCGGCCCAAGGTGCCCAGCGACTCCCCCGCCGTCTGCCTGGACGACACCCGAGGGATCCGGGACGCGGTCGACTATCTGATCCGGCTCGGCCACACCCGGATCGCCCACATCGCCGGGCCGGCCCGCTATCTGCACGCCGCCAGTCGCCGGCGGGAGTGGGCTGCAGTGCTGACCGATGCCGGCGTGGATCCGCACATGCTGGTCGAGACCGACTTCACCGCCGCCGGCGGTGCCGAAGCCACCCGCACCCTGCTGGATCAGCCGCTGCGACCCACTGCGATCCTGTTCGCCAACGATCTGATGGCGGTCGCCGGCATGGCGGTGGCGCATCGGCGCGGGCTGAACATTCCGGCGGACCTGTCCGTCATCGGTTTCGATGACGCAGAGCTGTCCGAACATCTGCACCCGCCGTTGGCCACCGTCCGCACCGATGCCTACGGCTGGGGACGGGCATCGACCACCGCACTGCTGGAGTTGTTGGCCGGCAACGAACCTCCGGACGTACAACTGCCGCCGGCACAATTCATCGTCCGCGAATCGACTGGGCCGCCGCCCGGCGTCACCCGCACCCCTCGCACCACTCGCAAGACCCGCCACCCCCACAAGGAGCCCCTCTCATGAAACGAGTCGCACTCGGATTGGCCGCACTGCTCACCGGAACGCTGGCGTTGTCCGCCTGTGGTTCGGACAGCGGTGGCGGCAACGCGGCGAGCCAGAACACGGCCCGCGGCACCATCAAGATCTGGTATTCGAACAACGAGCAGGAAGTGGCGTTCGGCAAGCAAGCGGTGGCGGCATGGAATGCGGCCCACCCCAACGAGAAGGTCACGGCCGAGGAGATCCCGGCCGGTAAGTCCTCCGAAGAGGTGATCGGCGCGGGCATCACCGCCGGCACCACCCCGTGCCTGATCTACAACACCGCGCCCGCGGCGGTGCCACAGTTCCAGAAGCAGGGCGGTCTGGTGGATCTCAACACCTTCGCCGACGGCGCCAGCTACATCGAGGGCCGCACCGGGGACACCGCCAAGCAGTACCAGAGCAAGGACGGCCATTACTACCAGCTGCCGTGGAAGTCGAATCCGGTGATGATCTTCTTCAACAAGAAGATTTTCGCCAAGGCCGGCATCGACACCAGCAAGCCACCGCTGGCGACCTACGACGAGTTCCTGGCCACCGCCAAGAAGATCGTCGACTCCAAGGCCGCAAAGTTCGCCATCTACCCGTCGCCGTCCAGTGACTTCTATCAGCCGTGGTTCGACTTCTACCCGATGTTCGCGGCCGAGTCCGGCGGCAAGCAACTGGTGGTCGACGGTAAGAGCCTTGTCGCCTCGCCGGAGGCGATGAACGTGATCAACTTCTGGAAGCAGATCTACGCCGGCAAACTCGCCGGCACCGAGGCCTACCAGGGCGACTCGTTCGCCGACGGCCTGGCCGCCATGTCCACTGTCGGACCGTGGGCCGTCTCGGTCTACAAGGGCAAAGTCGACTGGGGCGTCGTCCCGGTACCCACCTCCAAGGGGACGGCTCCCAGCGCCGTCCACACATTCTCCGATGCGAAGAACGTCGCCATGTACTCCTCATGCCAGAACCGCGCCACTGCCTGGGATTTCCTCAAGTTCTCCACCTCACAGGAGCAGGACGGCAAGCTGCTCGACCTCACCGGCCAGATGCCGTTGCGCAAGGATCTGACGACGGCGTTCGGCGACTACTTCACCAAGAACCCGCAGTACAAGCTGTTCGCCGACCAGGCTGCCCGCACCGTCGAGGTGCCGAACGTCGCCAACTCGGTGCAGATCTGGCAGACCTTCCGGGATACCTGGAGCTCCGCGGTGATCTTCGGCAAGACTGACGCGACGAAGGCCTTCACCGATGCCGCCAGCAAGATCGACCAGCTCGCCGGGCAGTCCTGAGGCCGGCCTGATGTCCATCGGATCAGCTCTACCGGCTACCGGCGATCGTCCGGTCACGCCGAACCCGGGGTCGCCCCGATCCGGGTCCGGCCGACCGGCCGGTGGCCGGAGCGGTTGGCGGGACAAGGTTCTCGGCCGGCAACCGGTCGGGATCCTGTTGGCCCTGCCCTACGCCGTCTACATCGGCGCGGTGTTCGCCGTGCCGCTGGTGTTCGCCCTCTGGATGAGCTTTCACGACTACTTCTTCAGCGCGCCGGGAGTGAGTGTCGATCGCCCGTTCGTCGGCTTCGACAACTACCGGACCGTGCTGACCGACCCAGCCGTGTTGGCGTCCTTCCGGCACGTCGGGGTCTTCATGATCATCAACGTGCCGCTGACGGTCATACTGGCGCTGGTGCTGGCCACCGCGCTGAACAAGGCGATCCGCGGCCGCACCTTCTTCCGGGTCGCCTTCTACATCCCCTATGTGACGGCCAGTGTCGCCGTGGTCGGCGTCTGGCTGTTCCTGTTCAGCTCGGGCGGACTGGTCAACAAGATCCTCGGGCCGATCGCACCCGATCCGTCGTGGCTGGTCAGTTCCACCTGGGCGATGCCGCTGATCGCGCTGTTCGTCACCTGGAAACAGTTGGGGTTCTTCATCCTGTTGTACTTGGCCGCCCTGCAGAACGTCCCCAAGGAACTGTACGAATCGGCGGCGACCGACGGCGCCAACGGGTGGAAGACATTCCTCAACGTCACCGTCCCAGGAGTCCGACCGGCGACCGGACTGGTCGTGCTGCTGGCCATCATCACCGGCGCCAACCTGTTCACCGAGCCCTATCTGCTGACCTCCGGCGGTGGCCCGGATGGGTCGTCCACCTCCCCGGTGCTGCTCATGTACCAGAAGGGGATACAACAGGGAAACCCCGACGTGGCCTCGGCCATCGGCGTGGTGCTGGTGATCTGCGTGCTGATCATCGCGGTGGTCAACCGCCGGATCTCGGAACGGAACGAGCGATGACCCTCACCGAGAACGACCCGGCCGCCCCGACCGAGCGCAAGCCCGGCGGCCGGCAACGGACGCTGATGCTGATCGCACTGATCGCGGGTGCCCTGGTCTTCCTGTTCCCGTTCTACTACATGGTGGTCGGCTCACTGCAGACCGAACCGGACACCTCGATCGGCGGTGCGTTCCCGAACTTCGGCGACGTGACCGGTGCCAACTACGTGGCCATCAACTCCCGGCTGAACCTCGGCCAGTCGTTGGTGAACTCCGGGATCTTCACCGGCGGTGTGCTGTTGTGCACCGTGGTGTTCGGGGTGCTGGCCGGCTACGCCCTGGCGATGCTGCGATTCCGCGGCCGTGGAACGGTTTTCGGTGCTCTGCTGCTGGTGCAGGTGATCCCGTTCCAGTTGCTGATGATCCCGCTCTACGTGCTGATCGCCCGCGACTACGGCCTGGGCGACAACTATCTCGGGATGATCCTGCCCTTCGCCATCAATTCGACGGCGGTGTTCATCTTCCGGCAGTACTTCCTGCAGTTGCCCAAAGAACTGTTCGACGCCGCTCGCATCGACGGGGCCGGTGAACTGCGCACCCTGTGGTCCATCGCGCTGCCGCTGGTCCGGCCGGCTCTGCTGACGGCCATCCTGCTCACCTTCATCGGCCCGTGGAACGAGTTCCTGTGGCCGTTCCTGATCACCAAACAGCAAGCCAAGCAACCACTCGCAGTCGCCCTGGCCAATTACATCTCAACGGTAGCGGCCAGCACCGCGAACCCGTTCGGCGCCATTCTGGCCGGCGCCGTGGTGCTGGCCGTTCCGGTGATCGTGCTGTTCATCGCCTTCCAACGCCACTTCGTCTCGACGGACCTCGGATCCGGAGTGAAGGGATAACTGTGATCGTTACCACCCAGGTTCCGTATGCACTCTGCCGCCTCGGGGTGGTGATGACGCCCGATCCGGACGACCCGAACGAAGCGGAAGGTGTGTTGAACCCCGGCAGTGGCCGGCTACCGGATGGGACCCGTTGGCTGCTGCCCCGACTGGTGGCTGCCGGCAACGTCTCCCGGGTCGGTCTGGCCGCCATCGAAGTACACGCCGGGGTACCGACCGGGGTTCGCCGGGACGCCATCGTCCTGCAACCGGATGCCGGCTGGGAACAGAGCACCTCACACAGCGGAGTGGAGGATCCCCGGACCACCTGGCTAGCCGATCTCGGACTGCACCTGATGACCTACGTCGCCTACGGGCCGCTCGGTCCTAAGCCTGCCCTCGCCGTCTCGACGGATCTGCGCGACTGGAAACGCCTGGGGCCGTTGCACTTCGAGTTCCAGTTGGACCTCGACACCGACCTGAACCTCTACCCCAACAAGGACGTGGTGTACTTCCCGGAGCCGGTGCCGGGGCCAGACGGCCGGCTCTGCTATGCCGCGTTGCATCGGCCGATGTGGGATCTGGACTGGATCTCACCGGGCGCCGGTACACCGCTGCCCGCCGGACTGGACGACGATCGACCCGGCATCTGGATCTCTTACGTGCCGGTCGACGACGTTGCCCGAAGCACCTCGAATCTGGTCCACCTATCGGGCCACCGACTGCTAGCGATGCCACAGTTCGAGTTCGAGGCGGTGAAGATCGGCGCCGGCCCGGCACCCCTCCGGATACCCGAAGGGTGGTTGCTGATCCACCACGGAGTGTCCGGCGAGCTGACCGCCGGGTTCGAACAGCAGCAGAAGGTGAACTACGCCGCGGGCGCGATGATCCTGTCGGCCGACGACCCGTCACAGGTGATCGCCCGCACCGAACATCCCCTGCTGGCCCCCGAAACCGACGACGAGCGCACCGGCATCGTGCCGAATGTGGTGTTCCCCACCGCCATCGAAACCATCGACGACCGCATCTTCGTGTTCTACGGCATGGCCGATTCCAAGATCGGTGTCGCCGAACTGACCAGAATCGGAGCATCGACATGAGACGGATCTCGGCCGCATTAGCAGCAGCAACGATGATCACCACGGTGTTGAGTGTGTCGGTGCTGAGCGCCCCGGCAATTGCCGCACCGCCAGCACTCGCCGCACCAGCCCAGCACAGCGCGAGACTGACCGATCTGGCTCACCTCGACTTCCTCAGCGATCGAGTGACGGTGCCGAACACCGGCGCCCACAGCACCTATCGACTGGCGCAGGACCCGAAGGTCGGCGTGCTGTGGGTGTATGCCGACGCCCGCGACGGCGGCACCTTCCAGCGGGTCGGCGGCGGCGCCCACGACCCGGTCACCGACACCTGGGGTCAGGGCAGCTACGACGCCGACGACATCGCCCGGGCCGCCGTCGTCTATCTGCGGCAATGGCGGGCCACCGGCGATCCGCACGCCAGAACGCAGGCCTACCAGCAGCTTCGAGGACTCGCCTACTTCCAGACGTTGACCGGTCCGAAGGCCGGCGAGGTGGTGTTGTGGATGCAACCCGACGGCTCACTCAATCCGTCACCGACGCCTCCCGACTCGCCGAACCCGGCCGACTCCGACCAGTCCTACTGGCTGGCCCGCACGCTCTGGGCGCTCGGTGAGGGCTACGCCGCCTTCAGGCACAGCGATCCGGCGTTCGCCTCCTTCCTGGCAACTCGGATGCAGCTGTCGGTGCGAGCGCTGAACCGCGACACCCTGGTCCGGTACGGCAAGTACCAGACCATCCACGGGGTACGGGTACCCAGTTGGCTGATCGTCGACGGCGCCGACGCCTCCTCCGAGGCACTGCTCGGGCTGTCGGCCTACGTCGCGGCCCGCGGCCCCGGTGCGTCGGCCGCTGCCGATGCGCTGATCAAGCTGTCCCGCGGAGTGGCAGAGATGTCCGCCGGCAGCAGCACAGCGTGGCCGTACCGCGCACTGTTGCCGTGGGCGCTGTCCCGATCGGACTGGCATGCCTGGGGGTCCCAGATGGGCGCCGGACTCGCCGCCGCTTCGACCGCCCTGCATCGGAAGTCCTTGCTGGAACCGGCTGTCGACGATGCCGCCGGCTTCACTCCGCAACTGCTGACCTCGACCGGCCCGGTGAACGGTCTGCTCCCGTCACCGGTCGACGCCACCCAGATCGCCTACGGCGCCGATGCCAGGGTGCAGACCCTGCTGGCCGTCGGGACCGCCAGTCACCGGGACGGCATCCGAGATCTGGCCGGCATTGCTGCCGGCTGGTTCTTCGGCGCCAACCCCGCGGGTGTGCCGGTGTACGACCCGGCCACCGGCGTCACCTTCGATGGCGTTCAGGCGGACGGAACGGTGAACCCGAATTCCGGCGCCGAGTCCACCATCCACGGTCTGCTGACCATGCAGGTGCTGGATGCCAACGTCGATCTGGCTGCACTGGCCCGGTCGTCGGCCGCGGTGTCGGTGCGCGACGGGCTGACGGTGGTCGAGGCCGAGAGCGGCACGCTCACCGGCAATGCCGCCATCGCCACCCCCGAATCGGCCTGGACCGGCGAGTCGCAGTGGAGCGGCGACCTGGTCGAAGCGGGACCGGGAAGCACCGTCAGCTGGTCGCTGCCGGCAGCGTCCCAGCCACGGCTGGTGCAGCCGGTGGTGGAACTGGTGCGCGGATCCACCGCCAGGAGCACCTTCCGACTGGGCGGCCGGTCCACCGGATCGGTGCGCTACGGCCGGGTCGGTGCGCAGGGCAACGCGCCGTCGGCCGGGATGTTGACGCCGATCGATCTTCATGCCCTCACCCCGGCGGCGGCGACCACCGTCACGGCCGAAACCCGTGGCGGCACCGGACGGATCGACGCTCTGCTGGTGATGCCGCAGGTGGCCTCGCTGGTGGCCGCCGGCGACGGCCACGCCGTCGCCGTGCTGTCCAGCAAGTCACGTAATGTCGAGGTCCGGCCGGTCGCGGTGGGCGGGCACGGCTGGGCGACCATCCGTTCCTACGACCGGAACGGTCGGCAACTCTGGGTCAACCGGGCCACCGGCAGCACGGTGCGGGCGACCGTGGCCGCCGGCGGCTTCACCATTGTCACCCGTTGACCGTGCGTCATTGCTGGTGGAAGGCGGCAGCAATCGCTGTTCGGTGATGATGCAGGATCATCCAGGTGGCCCCGGCCGACAGCATGCCGAGGCCACCGGAGATCACGAACACCGCCGGCAGTCCCAGCCAGGAGCCGATGGCGCCACCGACCAACGAACCCAGTGGGATGCCGCCCCAGATGACGGTGCGATAGGCGCCCTGTACCCGGCCGAACATGTGCTCCGGAATCAGTGCCTGGCGCACCGACATGATCTGCACGTTGAACGCCGAGATGCCGGCCGCCGACACCGCGAAGCCGATCATCCCGACCACCGGCTGATGGAGCAGACCCATCATCACCAACGACGCAGCAGCGATCAGCTCGCAGCCGCCCATCGCATTCGTCCGACCGACCAGCGCGGTGATCTGCGGCGAGAAGATCGAGCCCAGCACCGCGCCGACTCCGGCGACCGCCAACAGGATGCCGAATCCGGTCTGGGTCAGACCGAGATCCTGTAGGGCGAACAGCACCAGGATCCCGTTCACCATCGACTGCAGCAGACCGGAGATCCCTGTGGTGATCATCAGTGAGCGCAGGATCGGGTGCCCGCCCAGCCACCGCAGGGCCACCGACATGTCGTGTCGCACCGTGGTTTTCTCGGTCCGGGGTGGCCTGAACCGGCCGACAACGGTGACGATCAGACCGGCCGCCAGCAGGTAGGCACCGGCATTGGCCCACAGCGGGACGGTCGCGGCGATGGCGAACAGCCAGGCGCCGACCGGCGCACCGAGAAAGATGTTCCCGACGCTCTCGCCGGTGCTCAGCAGGCTGTTGCCCTTCTCCAGCTGGCCGCGGCTGATCACCCCCGGCAACATCGCTCTGGCAGCGCTGTCATAGACGGTCTCCACGCAACCGAGCAGAAACGCGGCGGCATACAGGATCGGCATCGACGCGATGTCCCCCGTTACCGAGATCGCCAGCAGCGCCAACAAGCTGGCTCGGAGCACGTTGGCGACCGCCATCGCCCGGCGCCGGTTCACCCGGTCGACCAGGGTGCCGGCCGGCAACGCGAAGAGCAACCAGGGCAGGAAGGCCAGCGACGCCAGCGCCGACACCGCCACCGGATCCCTGGTCAGGGTGGCGGCCAGCAGCGGCAGCGCGGCATTGAGCACCCCGTCGGACAGATTTGACGTACTACTGGAGACGAACAGCCGCCAGAATGACGGCCCCAGCGACTGTTTGCCGGTGGCGGCGGTCGACTCCTTTTCGCTGGCGCGCATCACTGTGCTCCGGTGGTCTTGGGACGGCGGGCCTGTTCGCTGCGAGGGCTCTGCGCCGGACGTGACTCATGTTCGGTGGGTGCCGATGTCAACACCACCGACACCCGCCGGGCGCCAGGACCGGCGGCCAGTGCCTTGTACTTGGCCAGGACGTCGTCAAGTTCGGTGAGCATCTGCTGGGTCTGGTCCGCGTTCAACGTGACATGCACGTCGTGTCGGCGGGCGGCATCACGCCATTCCTGCGGCCAGGTCCTGGCGTTGACCATCGTCTGCAGCAAACGGCGCTGGTCTTCCTGCAGGGCGGCCTGCAGCACCATGTCGACCGCGACGGCGTTCCCGGGATCGTCGGCGAGTTCGAACGCGGGAAAGCTCCAGCCGCCGCGACGCGGGATCCAGTACCGCTCCCGCGCCGTGCCGTGGTCTGCGTCCTCCTCCACGAAACCGTGCCGGAACAGTTGGCGCAGGTGGTAGCTGGTCGCCCCACTCGACTCCCCGAGATCGGCTGCCAACTGACTGGCCGTTGCGCTGCCGCGTTCGTTGAGCGCGGCCAATAGTTCCAACCGGAGCGGATGCGCCAGTCCCTTGAGCGCTTCGGGTCCAACGACGTGCTCGGCATCCTCCATCGGCGTAACTCTAGGCATGCAAAGGTGTCTTTGCAACTGTTTCGTTGCAATGAATGTTTTGCGGTTTGCATCGGTGTGACGTCTGCGAGTTCCGCAAGCCAGCCGGTACGCGCCCCTCGTTTCCGATCCTTCGACGCGGAAACGCGTGCCGACGCAAGCCGCAGGCCGCCGATTCCGATCCTTCGACGCGGAAACACGTGCCGACGCCGGCCGCAGGCCGTCGTTTCCGATCCTTCGACACGGAAACGCACGCCGGGACGGTCGACCGTGGCGAGTGGCCTCGTTCGCCTGGCCAGGGCGGTCGTTCCGGCAGTCGGCACTACCATCACCGGAGTGGCTGACTATCTGGTTCTTCTGGCGCCCTCGGCGAACCGGGTCTATACCGCCGGTGTCCGCGACATCGCGGCGGCCGAGCTGGCGCTGGTGAGCCCCGACGTCACCGCGATCGAACCAGTGACCATTGCCGGCGTGAACTACCTCCGCTTCACCGCCGATGACCCGGATGTCGATGCGCTGTCCCGGTTGTCGACGGCGTTCGCGGTCTTCGCCGCCGAGGGTGACCTGCTTCGCCCGATCGAGCTTCCCCACACCGATGTGTTCGACGACGACCTGGTGAGCATCCCGAAGTATCAGGGCAAGACGAATGAACAGTTCACCAGGCTGATGGTCAATGCCACCCTGTCGGCGGTCCGACGGGAGCCGCCGCCGTTCTCGGTGTTGGACCCGCTGTGCGGCCGCGGCACCACCTTGTCGACCGTCTGGACACTCGGTCACGACGCGGCCGGCGTCGACATCGATCTGAAGGCCGTCGAAGCCTACGCCACCTTCCTCACCACCTACCTGAAGCGGAAGCGGATCTCGCACACCGCCGAGCTGTCACCGGTGCGCCGGGAGGGTCGGCCGCTGGGCAAGCGGCTACGGGTGACGGTGCGGCCCGATGATGCTCGTCCGCAGGACCTCACGGTATTCACCGGCGACGCCAGGGACTCCGGCGCGCTGTTCGGCAAGCGCACCTTCGACGCGATTGTCACCGACGCGCCGTACGGTGTCGTGCACGGTAGCCGCACCGGGACCGCCGGTACTGCTGCCGGCCGGGATCGCTCTCCGGCCGGTCTGCTGCAGGCCGCAGTGCCGGTGTGGGCCAGCCAGTTGCGGACCGGTGGCGCGCTCGGAATCGCTTGGAACACCTACGGTATGGACCGCGCCGAACTGTCGATGATCGCTTCCGCAGCGGGCCTGCAGCCCTGCCCGGAGCCCGGCTTTCTCGGATTCGCCCATCGGGTCGACTCCTCGATCCGTCGGGACCTGTTCGTCGCCCGCAAGCCCTAGCCGGCTGCCGGCGGTCGTCGGCGACGAGCGGCCTTCTTGGCGGCCCGGGCCGCTTGTTCGGCGGCGATCCGGTCGGCCAGTCCGGCCGGCGGCGTCGCGCCGATCTCGATCAGTACTTCCAGGTCGCGCTCGTCCAACAGATCGGCGGTCAGTGCGGCCAGCAGTTCCGGACGATGGGATGCGGTGCGCCGCAACGATTCGTCCCGTCGATGACGGGCGATCGCCGCGTGATTGCCGCCGAGCAGCACCTCCGGGATTCCGAGGCCGCGGTACTCCGCCGGCCGGGTGTAGCACGGTGCCTCCAACAGCCCGGGCAGGCCGGTACCGAAAGAATCGTCGGCCGCCGAATCCGGGTTGCCGAGCACACCCGGCAGCAGTCGAGCGATCGTCTCCACCATCACGAGTACCGCCGCCTCGCCGCCGGCCAGCACGTAGTCGCCGATGGACAGTTCGAGGACCGTCATCCGGTCGGCGGCGTCGGTGATCACCCGCTGGTCGATGCCCTCGTAGCGGCCGCAGATGAAGACCAGGTGCGGTGCTGCTGCCAGTTCGGCGGCCACGCTCTGGGTGAACGGCCGGCCGGCCGGGGTGGGCACGATCAGCGTCGGCGACGGGTCGATGCCGGCGGTGACCGCGTCGAGTGCAGTGCCCCAGATGTCGGCCCGCATCACCATTCCCGGGCCACCGCCGTAGGGCGGATCGTCGACGCTGCGATGACGATCGGTGGCCCACTGCCGCAGATCGTGCACCTCGAGTTGCAGGGTCCCGTCGCCGATCGCCTTGCCCAGCAACGATTCCCGCAGCGGACTCAGGTACTCACCGAATATGGTGATGACGTCAATACGCACCGGCGCGTACTCCTCAGCCGTCGTCCGACGTCGGGGTGAACATACCGTCCGGTGGGTCGACGACGCAGAATCCGCCCGCCAGGTCGACCTGCGGCACGATGACCGAGACGAAGGGCACCAGCACCGATTGACCCTCTTCGGTGCGCACCTCCAACACCGGTGCGGCCGGTGGGTGCAGCACATCGGTGACCGTGCCCATCTCGACACCGGCGGTGTCCCGCATGGTCAGGCCGATCAGTTCGTGGTCATAGAACTCGTCGGGATCATCGCTGGCCGGGAGGTCGTCGGTGGAGACCAGCAGCAGTGTTCCGCGCAGTCGTTCGGCAGCTTCCCGGTCCTCGGATCCCTCGAAGGCCAGCACCAGGATCCCGCCACTGCGCCGGCAGCGGGTTACGGTGAGTGGCCCGGTCGACGCCGGGTCGGTGAGTAGCACCGCCCCGGCGGCGAACCGGGAATCAGGGTCGTCGGTGCGCACCTCAACGGTGACATCTCCACGCAACCCGTGCGGGCGGCCGATCCGGCCGACCAGAACTTCCATCGCGGCAGCCTCAGTTGGCTGAGTAGCCGTCGCGGTCGGTATCGACCACGTCGACCCGGATTCCGCGACCGCCGACCGCCGACATCACGGTGCGCAGCGCCGTCGCGGTGCGGCCGCCCCGACCGATCACCTTGCCCAGATCGTCGGGATGAACCCGGACCTGCAGCGTACGGCCACGACGACCGGTGGTCAGGTCGACCCTGACCTCGTCGTCATGTTCGACGATGCCGCGGACCAGGTGTTCCAATGCTTCGGGCAGCATGCTCATATTCGCTGTTACTCCTCGCCCTGCTGCGACTTCGGCAGCGCGAAGCCGGCGGCTTCAGCGGCCTCGGTGCTGGCGAACCAGACCTCGGCGACGGTCGAGTCATAGAACTGGGTGTCCGGACGGTGGTACAGCTTCGAGGACGCATTGCCCTTGACCGGGAAGCCGTCCGGCTGGGCGTCACCCTCGATGGGGGCGTGTGAGCCCTCGCCGAACGGTGCTGCGTCAGCCTTGTCGCCGTCAGCCTTGTCGCCGTCAGCCTTGTCGCCGTCAGCCTTGTCGCCGTCAGCCTTGTCGCCGTCAGCCTTTGGGGCGTCGACGAATGCCTGCGGCTCCTCGGCCCTCTCGTCGGCCTTGTCGCCGTCAGCCTTCTCGCCGTCATCCTTGTCGCCGTCAGCCTTGTCGCCGTCAGCCTTTGGGGCGTCGACGAGTGCCTGCGGCTCCTGGGCCTTCTCGTCGGCCTTGTCGTCAGACTTGGCGGTCTTGGCGTCTTCATCCGACTTGGCGGCAGCGCCGTCCGTGCCTGCTGCCTTCGGCGCCTTCGGGGAGTCGGCGTCGGTCTTCTTCGGCGCAGCCTTCTTGCGGGCGGTGGTGGCGCCGGTGCTGTCCTCGGTGGAACCGCCCGCGGCGGCAATGGCCGCCTCGTACAGGGCGCGCTTGTCGACGCGCTCCGGCTGCGGCTTCAACGTTCCTTCGGTGCCGGGCAGACCCTTGAAGCTCTGCCAGTCGCCGGTGACCTTGAGCAATGCGACGACGGCCTCGGTCGGCTGGGCGCCGACACCGAGCCAGTACTGGGCGCGCTCGGATTCGATCTGGATGATGCTGGGATCAGCCTTGGGGTTGTACCGGCCGATGGTCTCGATGGCCCGACCGCTGCGGCGGGTGCGGGAATCGGCGACGACGACACGGTAATAGGGCTCGCGAATCTTGCCGTAGCGGGCGAGCTTGATCTTGACAGCCACTGTGGTGGACTTCTCCTCGATACGAGTGGCGGATGTTCCGCCATGGGTGCGCATTCGATCGGCGCGTGGGGGCAGCGCCGGCAAACACACTGATGGCGGCCTTGCCCAGTGAGAGGGGCCGAGCATGGCCGTGACGGGGATTATTGTGCCAGACGATGACCACCGTGACGAACGAGCGTCCGAACGACGCCGAGCTGCAGACCATCTACGACGCCGTCGGCTGGACCGCGTACACCCGCGATCCGGAGCGGCTCGCCGCTGCCATCGCCGGGTCGCATCTGGTACTGACCGCTCGGGATGACGCCGGCCGGCTGGTCGGCCTGGCCCGTACCGTCTCCGACGGCGCCAGCGTCTGCTACCTGCAGGACATTCTGGTGCATCCCGACGTACAGCGGGCCGGCATCGGACGGTCGCTGATCGCCGCGGTATTGGACCAGTCCGCCGACATACGGCAGTTCGTCCTGCTCACCGACGACGACGAGACGCAGCGGGCGTTCTACGCCGCGGCCGGTCTGGTGCGATCGGACTCGGTCGGCCTGCACGCCTATCTGCGTCCCTGATCGGGCGGTCGGGTCGAAACCGCTCGGCCAGCAGCACGCCGAGCACGGCACCGATGATGTTGGCGATCACGTCGCGGTAGTCACCGGTCCGGCCCGGGATCAGCAGCCACTGCCCGAGTTCGACGGCGGCCGACAGCGCCGCGCCGCAGGCCACCACCGCGACCGCGCCGAACGGCGGTCGGGCCAGCACCCCGAGGACGCCCAGCGGCGCGAACATCAGCACGTTGGCCGAGAACTCCACCAGTCCGAAGCCGATCCAGCCGGGCAGACCCCGCGCATGCAGATCGGCGAACCACTGCTCCAGTGACGACTGCTCGGCGCCGGCCGGTCGCGACGGCCACAGCACGATCACCAGCACCGCGGCCAGAATCGCCACCAGCACCCAGCGCGCCATCGTCACCCGCCGCGGCGCCGCAGATCGGTGGCCGATCGGTCCGTCGGCCGTCATCTCGAGCCGATCCGGCGGCCGGCCCGGAATACCGCGAGCGGGTGGTGCAGGGTCTGCGGTTCGTCAGCCGGATCGGCGCGGTAGACGACCAGATCGGCCGGATCGCCGACGGTTCCGGCCGGTACTCGGAGCCAGTCCCGGGCGTCGTGGCTGGCGGACCGCAGCGCATCCGGGGTGGACAGCCCGATCCCGGTGAGCGCGATCAGCTCGTCGGCGATCCGACCGTGTTCGACGAATCCGCCGGCGTCAGTCCCGGCGTGTACCGGGACACCGGCCGCGACGGCGGCCGCGAAGGTGTCGGTGTGCCGCTCGTGCAGGTCACGGATGTGCTTGGCGTAGGCCGGGAATCGGGTGGCCGCGTCGGCGAAGGACGGGAAGTTCTCGATGTTGATCAAGGTCGGCACCAGGTGCACACCGCGGCGAGCCATCTCCTCGATGGTGTCATCGGTGAGCCCGGTGCCGTGCTCGATGCAGTCGATGCCTGCGGCGAGCAAACCCGGCAGTGCGTCCTCGGCGAATACGTGCGCTGTCACTCTGGCTCCCCCGGCGTGCGCCACCGCGATGGCCTCGGTGAGCACCTCGTCGGGCCACAACGGAGCGAGATCGCCGATGCTCCGGTCGATCCAGTCCCCCACCAGCTTGACCCAACCCGCGCCGTACTGCACCTGCCGCGCCACCTCGGCCGGCAGCTCGGCAGGGTCGTCCAGGTCGACACCGAGGCCGCGGATGTAGCGCTTGGGTCGGGCTATGTGCCAGCCGGCACGGATCAGCACCGGCAGGTCGTCGCGGCCGACCAGGGGCCGGGTGTCGATCGGTGACCCGCAGTCCCGGATCGTCAGCACACCGGCGGCCAGGTTGGTCCTGGCCTGCTGCTCTGCGGTGGCCAGGTCGGTGGGACCGTCCATCGAGTAACCGATGTGGCAGTGCGCGTCCACCAGCCCCGGCAGCGTCCAGCCGCTGAGCTGCTGCGCATCGGCAATCGGGCCGTCAGCGAATACTCCGTCGGCCATCCAGCAGTCGACCGGCTCACCGGTCGCCGCATCCATCCCGGTGATGTGCCACTGCTCCCTCATAGCGTCCATTGTGGCGTGACGGGTTTCGGGAACGGCCCGGCGGCGTTGACGTCCGGCCCGGGCTGAAGTACGGCTTCGGTGTACCCGCAGCGTTGACGTCCGGCCCGGGGCTGAAGTACGGCTTCGGTGTACCCGCAGCATCGACGGGCGGCCACCATGGTCACCAACAACCCGCCAGCACTTCTGGAACCGCCGCAATCGAGCCAGCGACATAGCGGGTCACCCCATCATCCAGCGGGAAGAGCGGGACGTTCGGTACGCCAGAAATCGAAATGCCGATTCTCGGGGCGGAAATCGGTGTTCCGCGCACCAAATGTCCCACCCGCGACGTGCCTACTGCGACTGGTCCCCCAGTTGTCACCCCAGCTCCGACTTGCCACCTGCGAGGCGGTGAACGTCGGCGCCCTGCGTCGCGGCGCTCCGGTCCCTTCGCGCCGCCGGGACGTTCGGTACGCCAAACGACGAAATGTTGGCTCCCGGGGCTAAATCGGTGTTCCGCGCACCAAACGTCCCACCGCGACATGCCCTCCTACGACTTGCCGATTCGCGGCTTGCCACCGCGGCGTGTCCCAACTGATATGGAGTGACCTGTTGTCAAGTGGCAGGGTGAGGCGCCCGTCCCCGGGGTATGGGGGCGGGCGCCTCATCGTTCCGCGGTGGTGGGGTGGTGA